>Ga0157363_1003810_pt1 | contig 13748 bp, 4 predicted proteins | sample AttsexASBM1_FD_111477 | JGI IMG/M metagenome (GOLD analysis project Ga0157363, IMG submission 111477) | Fungus gardens microbial communities from leaf cutter ant in Ribeirão Preto, State of São Paulo, Brazil - Atta sexdens ASBM1 | ecosystem: Host-associated > Fungi > Mycelium > Unclassified ...
AATACGAACAAAAGTAAAATTCATTTGTAAGTAAATAAAAAACAATATTCGATCATTTGTTTGCTGTATAAAATTATAAATGCCGCAGTCGTTCTTTTGGAGGATCGAGCTAAAGTTAAACTCCATCTACTAAACAAATATCGTATTAAACTTCTCTTGTTGACGAATCGAGATAGAAGTATGGTCGCCGTCCAGGCTCTATTACCCTTGATTATTTTTGATCTTATGGAGAGTTAAGGGCATATTCAACAGTATGCGTCGCAAACATACGCAATGCTGTCGTGATAGTTAATCAAAATTGTCAATGGACTATTGACGCTTTTGATTAGCTATCGCGACTTGCGATTGACTTGCGATGCAACGTAAAATGTCTCTTAGTTCCGTCAGCAGTATTGTCAGTTACATGGGAAGAACGGTTTTGCTGAAGTATCTAAAAAATAAAAATTTAACTAGAAACAGTTCTAAACATTTTTTTAATTTGATGGGCAAACTTGTTTTTTTTTTGGCATGTGGAGTACTTCAGATGTTTCGGAGAAGAAGATGCGTACATGAAATACATCTGATAGGAATGCGCTGATTGCAAAAAGAAAACAGATCTTTTTTATCTACGTTGAATCTGTCAAAATCGAAGAGCCCGGATTAGGACACGTATTTATAAAACTTTGAAATGGATTCTAATCAGAATTGTTTCTTTTTTCGTAGAAAATTTAATAGAAATCTAAGAAATAATTAAATAATTCGGATTGGAATGCATTCCGAATAATTTCATGATAATCAGATACTGGATCTATTTTTTGTTTTCTTATTAGAAACCTATCTTAGTATCCCTTCCTTTTTATATACAATACTTCTAACAAATACACTACCACACAGTCCCTCAGGATCTTTAGTAAAGACTCAGGAAAAAAACACACGTATCAGTGCTTTTCGCTGGTAGTGTCACTTTAGGGAAAGAGAGATTATGCAATATAAATACGCGGACAGCGCGGTAAAGAAAAGAATATCATCAAATAAATATGGCCCTAGCCTATAGCGTAAGGCACGCGTTTTTACTTGTTTCTATCCACATTTATTAAAATTTGCACAAGTTTGAATTTTTTATTTCTCAAAATTTGTTTCTAGCATATGGCATTTCTACATACCAGATATATAACCTGTAGAATTTGCATATACTTCATACAGAAATCTTCGCTTACGTATTATCAAAATAATTACGTAGGACGATCAAATTAGGTTGTTGCAAAACTTTTTACAGCATATATTGCTTGAGTTTATTACATATTTATTTTTGGTTCAACAACATTATTTTCAGATTTGTATCCTTATCTATAGATACTTAGATACTTCAGCAAAATTGTTCTTTCCGTGCATTTTTGAGAGTAATTTGAAAATAACAATGCTATTGGCAGGACTAATTTCGCTGGTGTCTTTGGAGGCGTGCCCGTGTCCTCTTTTCACTCGAATGAAAGATAGGCGTCTCATCACCTCAGAAATAACATCTTTAGACGATTGTCAGTACGAACAAGCTTCTTCTCAGACACGAATTAACAACGAATAATTTTCTGTTTATGAAAGAGATGGTAGAATTAGAACACGATAATGGAATTAAATGACACATTTCAGGATTGACGAAGGTGACACAGTAGGAAACAAGAGTTTCGATTTTCCCGGTTAACTTTAGCAGCTGCTCGTGAAATATTCAAACACTATTGGATGCTTGATTTCCGATAATGTTACGTGTTGGATAAAATATTAAATGAGACTTTTAATATTTTGAATTATAAATCTTCATATAAATCTAATCGATTATTAATATACGAGATGAATATATAAAAAATATGAGAGATTACTATATCAATTTATTTCGCATATGAATGAGGGAAGTTTTCTGCGATAGTTTTGAATATAATATATTGATTGTACTCTCAAAGAATATCACATCCAGAGGCAATAATAAAGTCATTTTCATTTTCATTTTAAGTGGAGTCTAATAAAAATGTAAGCCATTTTCGTCATATATAAAAAAGTACATAAAATTATATAAATAATGTGTAAAAATTACATAATTTATAATGGAAATATATATAAAATTGTGAATCTCTATATAAATTAGTATTTTAATTATATAAATATATTTTCATATATCTAATAGACGGATATTTACAATAATAATAGTATATTTTATAATTTTTTGTGTAAAATGTATAAATTTTTATAAATTTTTTGTAATATTATATAATAATGGTAATATCATACATATTATTAATACTTTTGCTTTTTACATTATCAACACGGCTAGTAGTGATATTTTAATTTATGGCTTTAATTTATGGCTTAAAAAAAATTGTAATTCAGTAAATTAATATGCAAATATTTTTATAAACTTCAATTATAAATTTACTTTGTAAATTGTTAAAGAAAAATAATTATATTTATAAGTTTATTATGATTTTACATGTGTGTAACTATGCATTAATAATATATCCCAATATTTGTATCCACTATAATCGATTTAATTTTACATAAATATTTTTACAATGTAGCTGAAAGCTCATAGAAAGATTTTAAATTTATTGTCATTCCTTTATGGATGACAAAATATATTTCTCATGCGCCGGATTGATTCGAATTAAAGAGAAACGTGCGTCGAATTTTTTAGGCAGTCGATTTAGAATTAAAGAGAATATGAAAAAAAAAACGGGATTTGGAAGCTTTCCTTCGTTACTTTAAAAAAAGTTTATGAAATGATGTTCAAATTCTGTCAACTAGGGAATTGTATCTCATCAAAGTTCGCTTCCTAGAAAACTCTAAATTAGAACGACGTGGAAATATTTAAAAAAAAAAACTTTATTCTAACGTGCATATTCTTGAGAATATTCGCGAAATGATGAGGTCCAAGAAGCTGGGGCTTTTTGCTGAGGTCGAGACACAATTTTCGAGATGGTCGAATATTAATTACGCGTTTCTTTAAATTTACGCGTTTCGTTAAAAATATATGTTAAAGAGAAGTAGCCTTGACCTTCTCACCAAATATACTGATGTATAAATACAGAAAATCGGTGGGCGCTAAGAAAAACTAGAATGTCAGGAAGTCAAATAGAATTAGAATCGGTTTATGAAATCGATGAGAGAGAATGTAAATGGTTTATTTTGACTATTTCCCATGTGATATTGTACGCGTGTACGCGTTTTATTGTCTATTATAATCACACTTAAATTGTTGCGAAGGAACATTACGTAGTTTAAATAATCTGATTTGATCGAGAAGGAACACGGAGATCAAATAAGAAAATTATCGACTTTTCTGTCGCTGTTAGAATTTGCAGAATTGCGTAAAAAAAGATCTAATTTTATATTCATAGGGTAATAGTCAACGTGAAAAAATAATAATTTTAGGATATGGATAGGAAGATGTTAATTATAAAAATAAATAAATTAAACCTACAATTTCTCGTGGGATTCACTTCTTGTTCCTCTTTCAGACTCTCCGCGTCACAACTCATTTCTCGTCCTTATTCGCGCCAATCTCAATGGAATTCAGAGAAGCTTCGCATGGACAGGTCGAAAATCGATTTCGTGAAAATGGTAGAATCTCTATAGCGATTCAAATGAGTCTCTTGTTGAGAAGTTGATCGAACTTCTCTCTCTCTCTCTCTTTCTCTTCTCTCTCTCTCTTTCTGTTTACAGCATGATATAAAAGATTCACAAATAGATCTTGTACTATTCGCATCGCATCGTTCTTTCGAGACGTAGAAATTGCGGTTGCGCGACGTGCGTGAAAATTCAACAGGTAATATTCGTATATTCTGTGGAAGAATCTTTATCGCGTACAATGAGTGTCCAATTAAGAGGTACATATATTTGCTTTAACGAACGATTTAATTTCTCTAACCATGAACTTATAATCTTTTCTGCATGATTACATAATAGCTTTCATTGCAAAATACATAGCACTCATTTGTTTATTAAAAAATTGTCATTTTGGAACTACTTATAAAAAAAGGACGGAAAAAAAGAAAAAAATATATGTAAAAAAAAGGAAAAAAATACTTAGTAATTATATAGAATAAGGAATCCCCCTCCGAAGACCTTGTAACATATGTTGTCAAGATCATGATCCCCCTCCCCTCCCTGCCTAGAAAATCATACGCCTCTAAGCAGGGGAGAGCTGAGGTTGATTTTACTTCACATGGAAAGTCGTGTATCCTCGAAATTCTTCGCTTCAAAAATAAATTATACAATATATTGTACAAAAAAAATCTCTTTCAAAGAAAATTTTTATTTTTAAAGCAGAATTTTATTTTGAATAGTGAAAAAAATATGTTATTTCTTAAAGTTATTTTATTAATAATTTCTAAAATCTCGGAGATTACTCAGTAATAACCTTGACAACATATGTTAAAGTCATCGGAAGGAGGTCTCCTATTTCTATATGATTACATACTTTAATATAAAAGATAGCTTCATTCTTTTAGCTTCATTAATTAAAATGCTTAAAATAAATAAGGCCCACCTAATTTTATCTTTTTTCAGTTCTATTTATAGAGATATTAAAACAAACGTACAATTAGTAAGAATAAAATCGTTACTTTACTCTCATAGAACTACTTTCATAGAAATAAAATATAGGTATATCTTTTTTTATAGAATATTTCTAAAATGAAAAAAAAATTAATTCTAACACTTATTATATCCATAAGGCTTAAATAAAAAATAAATGAAAAATAACAAAAAACTAAACATTATCTGTCTAAATCATTTTAAAAATAATTATTAATCATAAAAAAGAAATTTCATTAAGACTTACTCTAACTTTAAACATCACAATTATCTTTAATTTATTCTGTAATTAAATTTTTAATCTTTGGAAATTTCTAGCAATTTAAAGGTCCTTTTTCTTAAAAGCAATGTTGAAAATCTTCTGGCGCAGCTTTAAGCTTCATACATAATAAACAAAAATCAGTAGTCATAACAATATTTATATAAATGGATTTATTTATATAATATTGTTATTTTATTTAATAAGAGTTCATTGTTTCTTTACAAAAACATATTTATTAAAAATACAATTTATTTTTCCATAGCTAGGAAGTTAAATAATATTATAATTGTAGGATGCGATGCGATTTGACGCGCTTTTTAGATTGTGCGAGTGGCGAGTTTCGCAAAGGAGCGACATGTAGGTAAATAGAGAGGGCGCGGCGAGGCGAGAACAGATAGACCGACGTGCACAAGAGTAGCAAGCGTTGTATTTATTTTTCTCCAAGTCTTTTATTCTCTTATACTCGTAATAATATACACATATTCACTATCCTTTGTGTTTTATCATTTTTCTGCAATTGGGGAGGGCTCGTCCCAAGATTAAGAGAAAAGCTTGAGAGTGATATTCGAGATGACGGGCAGTGTCTCGGCAATGAGTATGAGGATGCAACAAGTATGAGGACATGACTGTTGTGCAGTTGATGATATATGCGAGACGGCTATTGATTGGATCAGTGCGCCTTTTCGTAAACCATGAAGTACGCGGAAAAACATGGAAGGACATCAGGGTCGCATTGAGATCGGAATTTGCTCTCAAAATAGATAGTCATGCGATCCACATGAAGTTATAAAGAAGAAAGAAGAGACCGGACGAGACGCATCAGTATTGTTATAAAATGTTAGAAATTGCATAGCCGATAGGTATGGAAATTTCCACGTATTTCATACAGTATATACAGTATATACAGTAATAGATGGCATTGTCGATGAGGTAAATAAAACAATTTTATGTAGCACTAAAACGATATTTCAATCAATTAAAGGCGAATTTAGATACATAAGAGTTAATGAAAGAAAAAGAGCGCAGATAAGATTAGATTGGACGATCCTAGGAAAAAGCAGGCATAGACTAGTAGGACAGATGAAAATGCGGAGGTTAAGCATTGTTTTAATTGTGGCGGAAAAAAATCATTTCAGTGTCCACCGAAGGAAAAAGGTATATTGCTTCCAATGTAACAAGCATGGACACATAGCGGCAAATTGTTCGCAGCGTACAAAAATCGAAAAGAATAAAAGTTGCAATACGATTCAGAGTAAGGTAGAAGATAGTCCGAAGGTAACACATAATAAATGTAAGAGATTTTATAAAGTTATTCAAATTAATAACATCGAAGTAACTGCTCTGTTTTATTCAAATAGCGACTTAAATTTCATGCGTGCGGGATTTTATGCCAAAATGGGAGCTCCGAAACTGATTAGTCAGATTAAATTTCGGCGTTGTTGCAGCCGAAAATTTACCTTAAGACTGACTCACATAAAAGTATGTATTGATGGCAAATATTTCGAAGTTGATTTCCATGTGGTCGCTTTTGAATGATAACATGATCATTGGAACTTTCTGAGCGAAGTAGATACGTAAATAAGAAGTGGTAAAATAATAAATATTACGAAGATCGCGGAAGAAGTTAATGAGTTGATCTTTGTTAAAAAAATTGAAGTTTCTAAAGTATGATGAAGTAGATTTATTGTTCATAAATAATGAAGACCACAAAAACAACTTCAACAAATTGTTATAAAGGATGACATCCCGATCTACCAACGCGCTCACCGGTTAGCGCCGCAAGAATTAAAGATTATCGATATGCAGATACAAACGTGATTAGATCAAGGTATCATTCATATTCAAACTGCGCTAGTCCTATTGTGCTCATGAAAAAGAAAAATAACGCGATTATGTGTTATTATAAACTGAACAATAAAATAGTAAAAGTACGCTATCCATTATAGAGGATCTATTATAGAGGATCAAATTGACAGGCTTCAAGGTGTTCGAGTTTTCTCGACGTTAGATTTAGTAAATGGATTCTTCCACGCTAATAGCCGAGGATAGTCGCAAATATACAGCGTTCATAGTATCCAATGGACATTATGAATTTCTACGCATGCCGTTTGGCTTAAGTAATTTGGCTTTCGCCGACATATTTTCAATGTTACATAAATGCCGTATTTAATAATTTAGTAACAAAAGGAATCGTTTACGACCTAATCATGCCCTCTATTGATTATTAATTTGTCGCGTTTAAAAGCCGTCTTATCGGTAGCCAACGAGTACGGATTAACAATAAATTAGGAAAAGTGTTAGTGTTTTTTACAAACGAAAGTCAGCTATTTAGTTACAGCTTAGAAAATGATAATGTTACATCTTGCGAAGATGATGATAAAACTAAAGCGATAAGAATTTTTCACCAAAGGATGTAAAGACGATATAAAGTTTTTTAGGCCTTACAAGCTACTTTAGGAAATTTGTGTCAGGTTATGCGACAATTGCTCGCCCGTTAAGAATTAATAAAAAGTGCATTTTTCCTTTGGCGATAGAGAAATACAGGCGTTCGACCAATTAAAGGAAATACTGTGTAACAAACCGTCATTACCTATATATTCACCTATCGCAGATATTGAATTACATACCGATTCAGTTATGGATTCGGAACAGTAATAAAAGCGATAAAAAAATTTAGTTTATCTGATTGGCATTCCGTTTAAAATAGTGACAGATTATCAAGCGTTACCACTTGCCTACGTTAACACTTAAGAAAATTGATAGTTGTATAAAAATTGAGAGATGCCTGCTCCTTCAAGACTTTACATACACAATTGAACATCGCACAGGAAATCTTATGCGTCACATTGACGTTCTTAGCAGAAACTCTTTGCCTGTGACAATGATGATGAGCGAATGCCAAGAGACGATTGCAGCTAAAAGGAGAAGTCAACTAGACGACGACGAAACAAAGAAGATTTGGGAACAAATCCAGTTGGGCAAAACAGAGGATTATTGCATAATGAACAACTTGCTATATAAAATGATAAATAATGAAGCTCTAATTGTTGTATCAGGGTCAATGCAACCTAATATCATTCGGCATGTTCATGATCGCCATTTTGCTGTTGAACAAGAAAAACTGATAAAGACGGACTATTGGTTCAAAGGAATGCGTCTAAAGATAGAGAAGTATGTGCAAAATTGTATCGACTGTATTTTAGCGGAAAAAAAGTCCGGAAAACTGAAAGGATAGTTACATCCCATAAATAAAGAAGGCATCATAGATAAAGAAGGCATTCCCTTTGGGACATACCACATAGATCATCTCGGACTCTTGTCCACAAAGAAGAAATACAATCACATTTTCGCTGTCATAGATGGCTTCCCCAAATTTATCTGTATCCTGTGAAAACCACTAACATCATCGAAGTCTTAGATAAGTTAATTAAACAAAGTGGGAATTTTTTTAAATCCTATTTTTGGGAATCCGCGACGCATCGTCAGATCGAGGTAGTGCTTTTATCTCGCACGACTTTAAAGAATATTGTAAAGACGAAGGAATAGAACATGCGATTATTGTTATCGGTTACCTCGAGGCTAAATCGAAAGGGTCAATCGTACCTTAATACCTCTAGCAAAGTTAGCATATTCAAATCCTTCTGAATGGCACAAGTACGTAGAAAAAACACAGAAGTACTTGAATATATCCAAGTATACCCAATAGAAGCACTAGAATGTCACCGTTTTATCACTTGTTCGGCACGCAAATGAAAATGAAAGAAGATCCCACAATTAGAAACATTATCGAAGTGGAAGAGGCAGCATCTTTCCAAGAGAAGTGCAGAATCTCAAGAGTTTGCAAGACAATTCATTAAAGTTCAAGAAGAAAATAAGCGAACGTATAAGAAGAGAAAAGTTCCACCACAATATAACGAAGGCGATTTAGTTGCCATTAAGCGCACACAAGATAGTCCGGAACTAAAACTAGCTGCTAAATATCTAATTCCATATGGTGTCAAGAAAACAATTCGCAATGATATATCGTCGAGAAAATAGAAGCAGAAGGGCCTCGCATAATGTTAACGATCACATGAAATCTTGGGAAGAAGCAACACCCAAAAATCATACCTCTGAAGGCAGATGTAAGTAAGATGACTGAGTGTAGAATGCAATGCAATTTGGCGCGCTTTTTGCGTGTGCGAGTTTCGTAGAGGGGCGATATGTAGGTAAATAAAGGGGGCGCGGCGAGGCGAGAACAGATAGATCGACGCGCGCAAAGAGTAACAAGCGTTGTATTTTTATCCAAGTCTTTTATTTTCTTGTATACCCATATTAATATACACGCATTCACTATCCCTTGTGTTTTATTATTTTTCTATATAATGTATTGTAATAAATTATAAAATAATCTGTATTTGATAAATTTTGTAGCGAATTATTATAAAAATGTTCATATATATATATATATATATGAACATATATATATATATATATTGTATATATTATATATATATATATATATATATATATATATATATATAATATATATATATATACTTTACTACAAATTTTTGTTGCATTAAACAAGTACCGATTTTAATATTCTAGCCCCTTTTTATCTACTTGCTATGACATAGCTTTTAAGCAAATACTTTAAGCATAAAACGCATTTTTAAATATAATAAATTTAAAAGTGAATCTTTTATTTAGTACTGAACCTCAAATACCTTATCCTAAATTTACATTTCAAAAGTAAATATTTCAAAATTTTAATGATTTAAAAACGTTCAAATTCATTTTTTAGAAAATATATTTTTTTTTATTATATGGTTGTTGCAGCAAATAAGCGATACATCAATGATTTCAGATGCAATAATAAAATCAGTAATAGTTCAGGCAATAATACACGGATACAACGATAGCTACAAAAAAAAAAACGGAGTGCTAAAATTTTACAGTTTGCATTTTACAGATGGTATACAGTACGTGATGAGCGAATGTTATCCAACGGTGACGTTGATGCCGAAAACTGTGCGCGAAACAATATTTATTCTCCAGATAAGTTAAATAACAGCATCTGCAAAATTGCACATTCACGTGATCAATAATGTTTATTAAACCGTAGTTTTTCGAAATGATGATGAAATTTAGAACGCAAGAAATGCGACTCTTCAATCATTTACAAAATTTCGAATTATGAGAAAGAAATTATTACGCACGGTAAAAATGTACTGTAAAAAAACATTTTGTATCTGTTAAAACTGTAAAAATTTTTTTTTTTAATTTTTACATACCCAAGTATTAATTTAACATAATGTGATTATGCTTTTTAGGCTTTCATGGGTATTATCTTCAAAGATATCAAAATATTTGCGGTTATCGTCGAGTTTTCATTATTCCATTATTAGCAATGTTATTAGCAATAATTTAACTCCTATGATTACTAAATATTGTAACATAATTTATAACTAAGTGAATAAATAACATAAAAATAATGCAATTCTACAATGTAAATTCTAAGATAAATAAATATATATATATATATATATATATATATTTTAAATTACATTATTATAAATATTAATTTTACTGAAGAAAAATGCTTTTATAATTTGTTTCTAAAATATCAAAGTAATATATTTTTTGTATTAAATTTATATAATGTTCGTTTATACATTCTAATATATTGGGTTGTCCGGAAAGTTCGTGCCGATATTGAAGGAAAATTGAAACGCAGAAGATTTAAATTTTAGTATACATTTATTAAATTATATAGGTTAGTCGACACGAACTTTCCGGACAATCCAATATTTAAATATTTCGTGTTAAAATAATACAAATTTTCCGCTTGTGTACTGGAATAAAATTTCATACTAATTATATATTAAATATCGTTATTATCATATACGATATAATCAGATTTTCTTTAAAAATTGCATATTAATTTAATTTCTCAATAAAATTTATAATACCGCTTTTAACAATTCAACCGCTTTGAACAATTGAAACGTTTACCATATTCAGACACTGTTTTTTTAGCATTCTGAAAACTACGAATTATGTACGAAGCATTAGCGAACAAAAAGTTACATAAATTAATCTATTATTTATATATTACATTGTGTATCACAATGTCAACTAGAATGATTTCTTCATTATTATGATTTACATCTTATGTAACTCAATGCATTTCATTTCTTTAATAACTATAAAATTCATAATTATAAAACTCGGTTGCCGCGATATATCATTCGATGTATCATTGCAGCGTTTGGCTATCGCTTTGTTCTAGAATCGAATCCACCATTTTATTAGCGAATGAAACTACATGAATTTTCTTTCGATGCACTTGAAGCGCGCCAAAAGCTCGTTCACCATCCGCGCCGCGACGAAGATCCTTTTCTCTCGCGATTAAACGCACACGCAAAAGCACGGCTCGCTGGCTTCGCTGCCACCGCGGAGACTGCAAGCTCGCATTTCAGGCGTTGCCGTGCTTGCTAGCCGTATTCCCCTGCGAGCTTACGGCAAAGCTTTCGAAATTGTGCCGTGAGTGCGGCTTCGGTTCGACAAGAGCCGATCGACCAGCCATGGTGCGAACGCTAGTCGCCAGGTCGTTGTCCTGTGACGCCACGAAAAGCTTTATTTTGTAGCCCGTACCGAGCTTGCAGCCATCGCTACTGCTGATGGCATAGAGTGGGAGGAGAGAAGAACAGATGGGAACGGTGGATGTCATGACGTCACATGTAGACGCTACCGGTGATTCAATACACGTGGAAGGGATGAATTTGTGTGCTGTTCCGTGATGTCATTGACTAAACGATGCATGTATGTATGTGAGAGAGAGAGAGAGGGAGGGAGGGAGGGAGAAAGGGGGGGAGGGAGAGAGAGAGACGGAGAGGGAGAGAGAACGGACACGTGAAAAGAGATATAACGGAAGGAGAAGGCAGGTGTTTTAGAAACGAGAGGAGGGATTGGAATACGAGCATGGAGCTATTCTTGGACACCTCAAAACACTGTCCTCGCGGCCACGTTGCGTAACGTGGGAGAGCTTTTCTGAAGGAGGCGTTCGCGAAATGGCCATCGCAAAAGAGGAGAGGCAAACGAAAGAGAGCGAGCGGAGAGAGATTAACATTCCTATAAACTATATGCATAAAAATATGATGTTGAAATTCAATTCAAATTTTATTTAAATGAAATTCAAATTTCTCTGTTCCTTTTTACAGTATTAATTTTGTTGTAATTATACATATTAAAAAATTTGTATAAAATTACAAAAACAATATGTGTAGAAATTACACAATTTACAGCGGAAATAATATATGAAACTGTATTTTTACAAAAAATTATTACTTTTATCTCTAATTCTATAAATATATCTTTATAGTAGAGAAATATTACAATGTATATATGTAATAATTATATATTTTATTGTTTCTATATAATGTGCTATTACATAATATTGATAATATATCACACATATTATATTTACATTTTTATATATTGATAACATAATTTGAGAAAAATTATACGTAATTCTTTAGTAAATTATTACGTAAATATATTTAATCTAAACTTGATTTTAATTGTAAATTTATTTTTTGCAAATTGTTTCATTATTAGATTATGATTTTACTTTACGTGTGTGTAAACATTCTTTTTCTTGATGGGTCCCAAAATTATCCACTCAATTCTTGTATCCTTCTCAAAAGGATATTACTTTGTTTTGAATGTACAAATGCATTTAGAAAGTTAATTGACTCTTATTATCTTATTATGTCTCTAATAAAATTTTGAATATAAATCAATGCATAGATTGGTTGGTGATCGATATTTTAAAAATATTCAACAAAATATGCTGACGAATTTATCAAAGAGCTTATTAATAATTCGGTTGATATAAAGAATGTAATCGAATATCAGTTAAACGTAACATTACGATGTAATAAGTGCAATTATACAAAAATAGAAATTTATACAAATTGTATATTACTGCTTCGATTACTAGAAAATTAAAAAAAAATCATATACTTTTGAAGAACTAATACAATATAATTTTTCACATTGGATTAATGTAGAAAAATTATGTATTAATTGTGGCGCTAATTCTATATTTGAAAAAACTGATATAATAAAAACAAATGGTATTCTTATCTTTAAACTATCATTATTTAAAATTTGTAATAAGAAAATTACAGATCTAAATATTAAATTATATCTACTAAACTATATCTACGGCAAAGTATCTGTTGATGAAATATAAAATTATTAGTGCAATTTTTTATCATGGTGAAAGTGTATCGATGGATAGAACATGATTACACAAACATGATATGTACTATAAGGGCGCATAATGGGTTCTAATAAAATGATTTAATTATACAAAAATGTAATTGGCCGCGAAATGTTAAAAATGCATTTATATTCTTTGCAGAACAAATAAAATAAAATATACTTTATACATATGTACACACACATACACACGCGCGCGTGCGCGCACACACGCATTTGTATGTGTATATAATAAGAGTTTAATAAAACAAAAAAGGAAATAGTAATCTCTAATTTTTACAAAAAGAAATGAAATCCTATAAAAAATACCTCCTAAAAATATCTACTTTTACCAAAAGGTAAAAATAAAAAAGATACGTCAAATACATAAAAAAAAAGACTTTACATTTATACAAGAATTAACTTTCAAAAATAAGTATGAAATCAACTGACCAAATATATCATTACGAAAAAACTTCCAAAACCATATAAAAATCTATTCAAAAATTATTTGTGAAAAATAGATACATTATCAGCGCAATTACTCAACAATTACATGCAATAAACGTACGTTAAACTTAGCTGTGTATACTTATAAATATTAGGTGTACAAAAAAGTTCTGAGCTTTTTTTTGTAAAATTCAATCTTTATTCGTATGTAATCGTACGGAAATGG
>Ga0157363_1003811_pt1 | contig 13748 bp, 7 predicted proteins | sample AttsexASBM1_FD_111477 | JGI IMG/M metagenome (GOLD analysis project Ga0157363, IMG submission 111477) | Fungus gardens microbial communities from leaf cutter ant in Ribeirão Preto, State of São Paulo, Brazil - Atta sexdens ASBM1 | ecosystem: Host-associated > Fungi > Mycelium > Unclassified ...
GTTTTGACTATATTAAAGATTGATATGATTACCCATCTCCCCGTTACTATTACTTCTACTATAATTATCTATATTACTATTACAATTACAAAAATCTAGTTGCATGCATTATACTTTTTCTTTAAACTGGAAAACTTTTATTTGAAATTTTTTAAAAATCATTTTTTATTTATGAATTTACAGAGAAGCTCTAGCATTTTTTCCTTGTATATACTTTAGGTACTTTATTTCGAATGTGAAAAAATGTAATATGCTAAGTAGAGAAAACAGATCCGAGATATTTTCGCAATGTAGCATGTTACGCCGCGCGAAAAGTGGAACGTTTTCGCGTTATTATATCGATAAAAAGCACCTTACTATTTACAACTATTACCGTTAAAAATGGCATTCAACCAGATGCCTGGATCAGGCTACTCGATCCGATAGCGTGTCTGCGTGTCGATAGAACCACATGATATGCAAGTCCGTGGATCTTTTGGCAGCGTTCCTCTTTTTCGCCTTGCTTCTTCTGTCGCTTTTTCATAATGAACGTACGCGAAGAGCGCAGACTCGGCTCACATATCTCGTTTCTTGTCGAGCGGAGGTGTATACAGAACCGTTGCTCGAAAGGCCTTCAGTATGACATTAAACGTTCAATTCCGCGGATGGCTATTACGTCGGCACGGAACACCCACGTTTTCGGGGCATTTTTAAAACGGCCGCTCTCCTTTTAATCTAGTCGAAAGCTCGATTACGCCGTTGCCGTTCTTGTTCATGAAATGAATCATATATCATTTGCATCACTTTTATAATTCTTTTTTCTTAATTATTTGATAATATATTAAAAATTGTGTTAAATAATTTTTACGATTTAAATGAATAAAATACATGTGCATATATGGATTAATAGGGAAATTATGAGAAATAGATTCCTGGAAAGTTTGATGACAACTTTGGTGATTAAATTTTTGGTTATTAGATTTTTACAAAATGAAGCAAATTTACTTAATAAAAACTCATTTATGAAAGTTTATTTATTCAATATTTATCTTAGATCATTATTTATTTGAAATATTCATCAAAATATTTAAATATTTTAGAATTGTTTTAAATTTAAATGATTCCGGACATAATAAATATATTTTTCTTTTAAAGTTTCTTTCTATCGAGACTGTTAATTGCTTTTTATAATGTAATTACAGATTTTTATTTTTTATTTTATAACTGACATCAAAATAAATTAAAATATACGATACATATAGATATCATGATATCATTTGGAAACGATTCAGAAATTTCATATAAAGGTAATTGTATAATGAAAAATTCATATATTAAAATATATGTAACTTATTTTATTTATTTGTCTTAGATACGTATGCTTAGAATATATATAGAATATATATAGAATATATATAGAATATATATAATAAATATTTGCAATATTATTTAAAGATCTGCATTTTTCTTATATCTACAGATTCAAGAGATATTTAAATATTTTCGATGACTTTGTACCGCTTATTAAATTGCTTGTATATATTGCTTGATGAAATTAAAAGTTTGGTAATAAAAATGAATATAATTTTTTTAATAAATACTTGATTAATGCTTCTTATTATGTTAATTTATAATTTATTATATTTTGATTACACTAATTAACCTTTGATGCATCAATATCCTATATGGAACACGTTTTTTGCAGTTTTTATAATTGATTTTTATAATTGAGCATTTCATTGATTTCTTGGAGAACTTCTCTAATATATTTGATTTACCTTTATGTTTCTGAGACTTATATGTATATATGAATAACATGAAAATGTAATCATTTTGCGTTAACAATAAATTATAAATAAAATATCCAAATTAGCGTTTGAAAAAAATTGATGTTGAAAAATGTAATAAACATGTTTTGAAAATCTTTGCATTAATATTTTTGAAGTCGGTAATTTTAAATCTACACTAAAAATTTTTAAAAATTGTAATGTTATATTTGCGGTATATTTACGTTTATGACTTCTAATCACGTTTTCAATATTATATTAAAAATAATTTCGTTATTGAAAAGAAGTAAGAATCTCTTCGATATTTAATCTGCCATTTTTAATTTTTTAATTTTTTACTGAAGATTTGAAATAAAAAGTCTAAAAAATTTTTATATATGAAATTTTAATTATTCATAAATTATGATTAAATTTCTTTTAATTTAGTCGTTAGTTGAATTTACCTATTTGAATTTTTTAATTTTGAATTCAGTATGCTTCGTTTGTAACTTTTGTCGTTACGTACTGAATCATCATTTGTACCGAAAATCGTCACTATTGTAACGATAAAGCTATTCTGCAACTCCTTTCAGCGATGTATCCATACAAAATAGGATACCGACTTCATTATTATAGTACGATGATGACACTAATTTGTTTTTCATTTGTTACCGTTTGAAACTGTCATGAATTCATAATTTATTATGGTTAACACGAAGGAAACGCAAGTAGTGACAAACCTCTCACGGTTTTAAAATTGATGACGTGTGATTGAAGTTGGAAAAAAATTTTTGCTTTTTTCTTAATATGTTATCTTTTAGGATAGATCCTACATACATTATCGAAATGAATATAGTTTGGGGAATTTGATAATTGCGAGGGTTATATGTGGCCAGTACCAATGATTGACTCCACGAATGCGAATATATTAATCTCTTTATTACTCTGTACGTTAACAGATAGTCCCCTTCACAGACCAGAGCCAGAGGATAAGTCAATCCCTCGCTCTTTTCTCTCGATTCTTATTTGTTCCGGAGAAACCGATTTTGTTTTCTCGAATATTCTAGATGTTTTCAAAGACACAAACATATATATAATCTAGCGGTTTATAACGCGTCTCTCGTTACTATCTGCTTTTCATTGCCGCTGTTTACTTCGTCAGTCTACTGTCTCGTGACTGTCTGTCTGTGCTTTCTTTATTTTTTCGTTCGAACAGTTGAAAATTTTCGCACGGACTAACATGAATTCCGTATCTATGCTACTCTTTTCTTAAGATACGAAACTGTCATATTAGTTTTTGACTTGCAACTGGAGTAGTGGGCGATAAATTCTCCCCCCCTGCCAGTGATGGACTTACACGTGATGAATTCACAATGTAAATACTAAATCTTCACGTTCCAATCATTTAATCTGCGAATTATACATTAGCGCACTCGATCAAATAAATAAATAAATAAATAAACTAAGTTCTACGCAGCATCGCGTGTCATCGTAAAATAAATAAATTATGTATCATTACTCTATCGCGTATGTTAAGCTCGTTGCATGTGTCGCATATTTTTTTCTTTTTTTGCTATTTACAATTTTTTTTACAATGCTTCTGTTCATTATCACCTGGAAATGGTTGGGAAAGCGAACTCTTCTGTCTGTTTTCGTTCTCGGTTACGAGCCAAGATGTTGGCTCGTTCTCGATTTGTCTCGAAATCATGTCTCGCTCGCCGTCGTTCTGGTAGGCCCGCACGTCAATATACTCTGGTGCGTCGCTGTTTTCTGAAAAAATATAAGTAGGCTGTAATCGATCTATTGAAATTGTCATATTCTTCCCGTGTATATTCACAACAAAGCTCTTGTGATCGCGACTGACGACTGTGTATGGCCCGCCTTGTTTCTCTGACACGGTATGCACGATTACGCTCTACAATCCGCTCTCAGGGATGGCCAGACATAGCGCTGCGCCACGAGGCTCGCTTAATTCCCGGATGCGCCAATCAATGGATCAGGTCGAACGCGGGTCGACAGAAAGGCCCCGTTAGGAACAACCGCGGCGTCTCGGTCACTGTGTCGCAGTACAGAGCTACTCCGGAATCGTTAACTTCTCCAACCGCAGACTAAACTCTCAATGTAGGAATCGATGTAGGATCTTGTAAATTATCCTCATTATCCTGTTGTGAACTCGCAAGTGCAAAGTTTAATGGTGATTATAGCTCTTTTATTCTTGACAGCGCATCTGCTACGACATTGTCATCACCAGACACGTACTTAATGTCAGTCGTAAATTGTCTGATGAAATCTAAGTGGCAAAATTGGCATGGCATGCATTTCTGTTTAAACGCGAAAATTAATGGCTTGTGGGTCGGTGTAAATGATGAATGCTCCCGCCTCCATATGTCGGAAGTGTTTTATCGCCAGATACATGGCCAACAGCTCTCCATCGAAAGCACTGTATTTCGGCTGAGTTTAGTTTCTTAGAAAATAAAGTTAAAGGCTTCTAGCCAGTTGTTGCCTTGTTGTTGCAACGTCGCTCCGACGCTGTGGTCGGGCGCGTTGGCAAACAACTAGCTCGACGTCAATCTTCAGATGTGCCTGCCAGCAAGGCCGCTTGAGCCAGACTCTTCTTCGATGTCCCCAAACGCTGAATCTGTGTGGTCCATGGTATCGACGTCTTCCTCTTGATGATACCATGCAGGAAGTCGTTGAGTGGCGCAAGCAGCTCTCGGCAGGAATCTCCTGTAAAAATTCAACATGCCTTTGCCGTCCTTGACATTCCATATTCTCGGATCGCCTGTATTCGCGCGGGCAGCGGTTCCTTCTTCGGTAACCGAAAAATTCCACTTCCGACTGGTCATGTTCCGGTCGAACATGCACTTGATCGGGTTGATGATGACCCATATTCTTGTAATCTTTCAAATAATATTTCAAGGTGTCTCATATGCTCCTCTGCAGAAGACGACGCGATCAGGATATCATCAATATATACATCAATCAAGATCAGGCAGAACCTTGTCCATAAACCGCTGGAATGTCTGCGCCGCGTTCCGCAATCCAAACGATGTACGGAAACTCGTACATATCGAATGGCATCGTTATTGCAATCTTTGACACGTCTTCCTCGGCCATCGGAATCTGATAATATACTTGGATCAGATATGGTAGTAAAGATTTTACCTCCTGTGCGAAGTCCTATATATGACGTAATAGTCCAGACGTATTGTTCGCGCGTTCAGTGCCCGGTAGTCTCTGCAAGGTCTCCATTCTTCATCCTTTTTTGGTAGTAAGTGCAGAAGCGACCAACAGCTCTTCGATGGGCGCGCTATACCGAGCTTGACCATCTTCCAGAACTTTTTTCGCACGATAGCGAGACGATCCGGTGCGAGTCTTCGCGGCTTGCCCCGTCATCGTTGCGATATATAATGGCGCGTTTCGTGTTTTGTCTCGCCAGGTCGCCCTTTCGGTCACGTCTCTGGACTGCATCATCAACGTGTGGTTCGGCGTCTCTCCAGTGACTGTCTTGACACATTGACTTGCTAGGCACATTGTAATGCATACACTGACCGGATGCAATCAAACTCGTGATAAGTTTGCCGCCCTGTATATCGACCAATAAACTGAAATGCGCGAAGAAGTCGGCCCTGATAAGCGACCTCGATACATCGGCAACCACGAAACGCCAAGTGAACGATCTTCGCAATCCTAAATTTAGCGTCAATGTGTTTCATCCCGTATGTATTTATCACCGTTCCGTTCGCGCAATTAAATGCGGCTGAATATATGCAGGCAAACGCTCACCAAATTGTTTGTAAAACTTTGTCTCCAACTTTCCGGCAAGAGCGCGAAGGTGTCGCAAAAACTGAGATAGTTTGCGATCTCCAATTCTTCGTGCTCCAAAAGTCGACGCATTTTATGCTCCTGCGACAGGCTGAGACATTTAATTAATTCATTTTTTAATGTTTCGTACCCGCGTTTCGCTGACGGATTCATTATAATATCGCGAACTTCGGCGATATATCGCGATCTTATCGCCGTGAGAGTGTAATGTGTGAGAGTGAGTCGAATTTCGTCACGTCAACTGTGATTCCCGCAGCTTGGAAACTGCGATCAATTATGTGAAACTACAGCTCCGGATCAGTAGATGTAAATTCTCATGCCTACGCAACTCACCTTGACTCTAGATAAAAAAAGATTCGACGTCTGCGTCGCATCCGCCGGCTGCATCATCGGTCTATCGTTGCTGCTCGAGTTGCAATCGCCGCTGTTCGAGTATCTGTCTCTCTTGCTCCAGCTATTGACGTTGTTGTTCGAGCTGTGCATATTGCTGTTCCATCATCTGGACTGGTGCACTCTCCTCACGTGTAATCACCATTGTCTCACTGTTCATATCGGTCACAAGTCAAGTTCACTTTTTTTTACTCCCATTCGCGCACTCGCGATAAAATAAAATAATTTCGCTCTCGTCGAGCGGTAACTATAATACTTTGGGAAATTTGATGATTGCGAGGGTTATATGTGGCCAGTACCAATGATTGACTCCACGAATGCGAATATTAATCTTTTTATTATTCTGCGCGTTAACAGATGGTCTCCTTCACACAATCAGAACTAGTGGATAAGTCAATCCCCCGCTCTTCTCTCTCGATTCTTATTTGTCCTCGAGAAACCGATTTTGTTTTTCTCTTGAAATATTCTAGACGTTTTCAAATACACAAAAATATATACGCAATCCGGCGGTTTATAATGCGTTTCTCGTTATTATCCGCTTTTCGTTGCCGCTATTTACCTACTGTCAGTGTACTGTCTCGTGATTGTCTGTTTATGTTTTCTTTTTTTGTTCGAAGCTGAGAACTTTCGCACGGACTAACGTATTCGATATATCTCTTGCGAATTCCGTATCTATGCTACTTTTTTCTTTGAGATACGAAACTATCATATTAGTTTTTGACTTGCAGCTGTAATAGTGGCGATAAATTCACCACAATAGATTCATATGAAATCTTTGAATGTGGATATAGGTTCGGTTCGCGACTCGATGTCCGGTTCGATGATCTGGACGCACCCTTATGTTTGTGTCACACTACACATTGAAGATTGAGAACTGTGAATTGAAGATTAAAATTCGATTACTCGTTTATTTCGAAAATCGAATAACTTGGTATTCATTTCAATAAAGCATCGAATTCGAATTTTAGTTCAGCTTCGGGTCTGGATTCAAATATTTTCTGGACTCGAATCGAATAATTTAAATATTAGATTAGAGATACAATCTAAATATTTTACTATATTCAAAATTTTTTAGGGTGCATTCCGTTTCACGCGTGATGTGCATAATGCATCATTTATTTTTGTCATTTATTGAATGTTAAACAAGGAAAAATGATGCATCATGCATGAAACAAAATGCACTCATAGTATTCAAATATCATTAAATATCCAAACGAGACTCGAAAAATAGCGACCTTTGATTTTACTCGCTTTGCTAATAAAACAAATTTCGTTTTTGGAATACTTTATAATTTTTTCAATGCAATTATGCAATATACATATTGATTTCCTGTTTCTCGCTTTTATATAAGATCATTTTATATAAAGTTGAGAAGACTACATCATCTATCAAGAACATTTATTAGAATTTATAATCTAATGTTCGTGTCACAATACGCATTGCAGACGCAGATTGAATTTGTAGTTCGTAATCCGAATTTAATCCGCGTCCGCAATGCATAGTATGACACGGATACAAAGGGTTGGAAATTCTATCAATATTTTTGATATAAATAAAAAATATACTTTATCACGTAAAAAATATTCTTTATCGATTGTATCTAGGTAATAGTAGAAATTAAATTTTAAATATAATTTTAATCTGAATACAGTAAATCAACTATTTATTTTTTTCAGAACTTAAATAGGCATTTAAAAATAATATTTGGTTAATTTTCTATTTCCGTCTTTGATTACAAACGAGCTTAGAAAATACGCGCTCTGATGGCACCAATATAGCCGATATATTTAAATATTTAAGTGACATTTCATACAAACCGCTATAAACTTTTTTTCTATTCCAAAATTCAATCGGATTTAATTTTTGTTTCAAGTAAAAAAGCTCCACATACTGTTTTACTTTGATAAGCGCGGAGGATATAGGAGTTTCGATATTGTTCATATAAGAGTACACTTTTTGGTTTTAATGTTGTCACAATTCTTCATCGTTTTCACATTCTTCACTGTTTTGTTGCTGAGACTCACAAAAAGAATTCGAGATAAACGATTTTGATGAATCAAATTATACCTGGTCAATTTTTCTACAATATATTTTTATGCATGATCAGCGTTTTCTTCCGTTCCAAATGCTATTTTTTTAAATCGAGGATCCATAAAAGTGGCTTTAGCAGCTGTTTTCTTATTTTCAATACATTCTAAGTGCTTATCAATAACTTCTACAAGTGTCTTTTTTAATTATTTCGCGATGTCAGTATTAAGAAAGTTATATATCTTAATAAATTTTGTAAGCCACGAATTAAGGGGGGAACCTGGTTTAGAATGCTGAAAAGTAACTGTTTTTTGTGAACAAATCTCATGAAGTCGATCTTTCTAAAACTTTAGGGGTGATTCGTTATATATTTCAACAATACAAAATAATTTTTTAATATGAAAATAACGAATAATACAATAATAAGTTACATATTAATCATTATTATGCTTCGACACAGACGTTGTTAATTGGCGTGCAATGTGGAGCCTGTAATTCTTACCTGAATAAAAAAAAATCAAAAATTTTTGAAATTAAATAATATTTTAATGTAAATGAATTAAAAAAAATAGGAGAAAAGAAAAGTAAATTGTAAGGATCAATTGTTATGGAACTTTGGAAAAAAAATTACGATTTGAACATAAAATTTTGACTTTTTTATGTAGAAATAATTATTTATAAACTAATTTTTTAACAAATATTTTTAGTTTATTTAGGATGGACAATTATGTAATTCAAAAACTTTGAACGAAGTCGATTGATCAAATAGTTTTTGAGTTATCTTGCACGTCAATTTCGAAAAAGTAATTTTGAGAAAAACGTGTTTAAAGTTTTCGATATTGCATAAATATCGCAGTATATCTGTACGATGTATACCTGTTTCTCAGACTCTAACTACAAAAGTATATTTCGAATTTCGGTGTAAAACTTTATGAGTATATTTTTAACGAGTAATACTATCGATTAAAAACCCGAAAATTTTGATCCTCTAAAGTAGGTTTCTATCTTAATATTACAGAAGATAATGTTGAATACTGAAATTCACCAGAAATTCTGACTATTAATCATTCCACTGGTTTTAAAATTAAAATTTGTGAAATTTATTTCATTCTTCTGAATGTACATTATCTGGAGGAGAAGGTAATGAGGATAAAGGTACGCCGCAGATAAAGGTACATTTACTTTTTCTAGACGATCCATGATATACATTGAATTTCACTTTGTTTGTACATCTTGTTTTAATTTTAATGGCTCTAAATTCATTTATTGCTATATTTCACGAAACTTATATGCAGCTTGAGTGCTTATATTGAGCTTCGCTTGAAATGAGATACGATTGCTCGACATTTCTCAGCTAATTTTGGTAGTTGTTCATTGTCCTTTAAACAGTCTTGGACTGCTAAATTTAAAGTATGAACTATGCAAAAATGATTACGTTTGTTTAAATATTCAGAGACTGTTTTTTTTACATTAGCTGCATTCAGTGATTGTAGTAACCATTTTATCGTAAAGCTTTCATTAATTCTTGATTTTCTTTCAAGATTTCTCTAATCGCCATAATTATGTGTTCTGCAGTATGATTACCTAGCATCTCAAATGTTGAAAAAATTAATTTTACTTCGTATATAAAATGGACCGTCAATGTTAAAAAACTTTTTTTACTGTCTGACAACCATATATCAGTAACTGAATATTCTTCTTCCTATAAAGTCGTTGTATGAGTAAGCGAATAACATTCGGTAACCAATTCTCTTTCTTGACAGTTTTTCTTGACAGAAGTACGTAATGTGGATTCAATTTATAAGTGTAATTTTTAAATCCTGTGTCTCAACCAATATTTGTAGAGGTTGAAAATCCAAATATATCATTTCTATCAATGCTTTATCGATGCATATTGCTTTTGAATTTTGCTGCATAACCTTTTTTTTGAGAGAAATTTCATTTGCAATTGTCTCTTGCGAGATGAAGGAGCAGTATCATCAATTGTGATTGAGCGTTATTTGCCGCATCGATAGTATTTTTAGAGACAATAGCTTGAGTGGAAACATTTTATCATGTTTATCTTACATAGATACGTCAGACTCTTCACGTTTTTACCTGCCGACGAATTATCTTCTTCAATTAAAGTGCTATATCATAAAAGATGAACTTTTTTTAGATGTTTTAATAAATTCGTTGTGTTTCCAAAATTCTTAAAAGTATTTTTATACAGTTTCTACTGAATTATGTTGTTCGCCACGTTTTTACTAAAAACTTCTCATATTACACTTGATTTGTGTTTTGGGGACATTATTTATGTAATAAAATTACTCTAATATAATTAACAGACAACTGGCAAATTAAAACTATTGCAACTATACGCGTTTTGAACGCGTTTGATACGCTTGACTTTCAATAGCGACGACATAATAGATCTTGCGTATTTTGATATGTATTGGCTGTGTTTTACTGTCAATACTGAAAATGTGACAGTTTACGTTATGTGCACTACAGATTTTCAATATAGGCAGTCAATTTTGGAACATAGCCACTGTCAGTACCAAAAATCTATAATGAACATATACTATAGATTTTTAATATTGGCAATGGTCGTATTTAGAATCCTAGATTTATAAGAGAAGCACGACTAGTATTAAGTCTTCTGATTGGTCATAAACTTTTTAACGACATTTTGATCCGAGAAAAAAAACGTTTTTTTGCGCGAATGGCTGCTAAATGCATTCTAACGTTCGATTAAAGCATCTCTAATTAAGCATCTCTATCAATAGTTGAAGCTTCAAACCTCTAGTCGATGCAGGTATGCATCCTTCCGGTTCCAGGAAGATTCTAAAATCTAACGTGAAACATGAGTTCCAATTATTTTGATCCAGAAGAATCACGAGGGGCTAATAACATTATTACAATGGAAAGTCTTAAAGTTAGCTATAAGAATATGTAATAAAAAATACGATGGTTTTTATTAGAGAACATGTAATAAAAATAGAGTTCTATTAACAAAATTTTAAATAACCTTGACTTAACTTTAAGGACATTTTCTCAAGATCAATTAAGATCATCAATTTCTTTCTTTCTTGAAGCCATAAAACTTTTGTCCGAAACATTTTTGTTTGAGATTTACAGGTTTTGAGATAATCACGTAGACAAATTAAAATGATCCTTTCTATAAAAAAATCTCACTTTTATCATCATATTTCCTATCTACATTGATTATATATACGTAATTGATATATTGTGTGTGCGTGCGTGCGTGCGTGCGTGCGTACGTGCGTGTGTGTGTAATTTATTAAGGCCCAGTTACACTAATTATCTTTTCTATGGAGAAAACAAACAGTAAAATAATCGAGATTAAAGTTCATCTTATATTGATGAATGAACTTAAAGAAATGCTATTTAAAATCGTTTCCTTGATAAGTTGATAGTATGAAAATATTATTTTAACAATCGTATCTAAATAATATACATTTACGTATTTAAACCTATCAAATCATTTAGCCTATAGTTTTGAATAATTGAACATCATAGTATAGAAAAAAACTTCAATAAATCACAATTTTTTAAGCTATTATATGCTTATAATAGAAATTATCAGAATTTTACGTTACTAGATCTTACCAGAATATTTTAATAAATTGTCATTTATAAAATATTTCAACTATGACACAAAACATTGATTAAACTTCTAATTTTTGCAAACACAGTTTGCAATGCCTTTACATACACTGTAAAATATTTAAATTATTGGCTTAACGTACAATATAAAAAACTTCAGTTATTTCTTAATTCTGAAATTAAACGAACATTTCTTCTTTTCCTATTTATTTCTATTTTCTTTTTTCTACTTATTAATTTTTTATAAATCAAATGTAAAAATCATATAAACGTTTTTATTTAGTTTAAGTATGTTTTATGAATATTTTATGAATAATATCATAGAAAAAAAATACATAGAACTGAAAACAATAAAAAATATCTTTTTTTTTACAATAACTTAATTTGTATAACTGTTGTTTTACCGTATTTATTCAGACATTTATTAATCAGATGATTAATTTGTTAATTGTAAAATTCATGTGACTGTATAAAAATAGATAAAAACTGAAATAGATTTTATGTAGAATTATTAATATTAAATTATTACTATTAATTAACACAGATTAAGTCTTACCGCTGATAATAAATTAAAAAATTTAAATAAAACAAAGTAGATACGCAGTGAAAACATAATTTGACACAGAATAAAATAGTTTTTTATAAAATGAAAATTTTGAGAGAAAGTTTTCCTCTATGACTAATAGTTTCACTTAATATTGACAAAAATAGAGTTTTGTTTAATATTAAAAGAAAAAATATAATATGAATAATTAACGAATCTAAAAATCGATATAATTGATGGAAAGATGGTAACTTTTACGAAGGGAAACAATTAATGACTAGAAAGGAAAAAAAATGATACTTTTTGACACTATTTGACTTTTTTATTTTAAAAAATCAATATAAGGTTAAAAGAAAAAATGATGTTTTTATCAGTCTGTTGAATATGTGTACACATTTGTAAACTGAGTGACGTCAGAGCACGGATATGTCTTCGCTTTTATTTCCGAAGCGATCGATACTTTCGAATCAATATGACTATATAGGATATTACTCGCTGAACGTACTTTCTTTGAATCACGATTCAAAAATTCATCATTCTTTTATTCTTTAGCGTTTATTAAGAAATTTTTAGTAAATATTTTTTATTTAGCTATCACATATTACATGTATGTATTTGTTTATATTGTGCTTGTATTTGTATTTCATACTCTGTTAAAGATTTTAACTCTGTTAAAAAGCGTATATAGAGTTTAAAAATATTTCTGTAAAACAGTACTTAAGAATCCAATTTATAACTTACTAAGGAAGATTTCACCTTTGTCGGCTATAAAAACAGCCCGGTTTTATGAATTTTTAAAAAGAAAATCTATTTATATACAGGAAAACATGATTTTTTAAAAAATGAAATTATACTATAATATTTGAACAACAAAAAATATTTTTTAATTAGATAAAGATTTTAATTCCTGCAGCAAATGGCAATCAAAGTAAAAGGGCTTTCTACAAAACGCCTCCATGACAGAAATAATATAGTCTCTGCAAATCGTCTGAAATAAAAATTCATTCTATTTTTATCCATTAAGGCCATGTTTAATACAGCCGTAATAGCGCCAAACTGAATACATGATTCATAGCATAAGCGAAAAAAAAAATTACCCGTGTTTTTTCGTTTTCCAAAATTGATTATTTAAACAAAGTGTTTTAAAATACCCATTTTTTGTATAAACAAACCGGATCAAAAAAATATCAAGAATAAAAATTTTTTGTTTTTGATCGTAGAATCGAATGGCACTTTTAGTTTTTTAAAAATGGGTATTGATAACATTGATATATGACTTTCCACGTGAAGCGTGGCGATTTTCACCCTCCTCCCCTCTGCTTTGGGACGTATGGGGCATACTTTTACCAACTCTCCCTCTCTTGCTTCGAGGCGCACAAGTTTCTACTCGAAGCAACTTCCATCTTACCTGTCAAGAGGCGCATAACTTTCCACACAAAGCGAGTTTCACTCTATCTCTTCCTCTGTTAAGAGGCGCACGACTTTCACGCGAAACTTTTTTTACTTTTAAACTACATAAAACCCGAAGATAAGATTTTCATAAACAATCATCACATATCGTAACAATATTGTCTGTAAAGTTTCAATTAAATCTATGTCTGATAAA
>Ga0157363_1003812_pt1 | contig 13748 bp, 9 predicted proteins | sample AttsexASBM1_FD_111477 | JGI IMG/M metagenome (GOLD analysis project Ga0157363, IMG submission 111477) | Fungus gardens microbial communities from leaf cutter ant in Ribeirão Preto, State of São Paulo, Brazil - Atta sexdens ASBM1 | ecosystem: Host-associated > Fungi > Mycelium > Unclassified ...
GCTGGCTGGCTGGCTGGCTGGCTGGCTGGCTGGCTGGCTGGCTGGCTGGCTGGCTGGCTGGCTGGCTGGCTGGCTAGCTGGCTGGCTGGCTGGCTGGCTGACTGACTGGCTGGCCGGCTAAACGTCAATGTCATTCATTTTTTGTTATTTCCTTGGAACGATCGAGAGCATAACCCAGTTTCCGCTTTTGCATCACGTCGCATAATAAATATGTATGATCGCATTATGATGTCAAAGCGCGTATTTATACCTTTGATTTGACGGCAATCATTAAAATTTTGGAATGCGCGCTCAGTGTTGTGTTATAAGTTATAAACATAAGTTTTAAACATAAGATAGTATGGTACATATAGGTACATATAGCTATAAATATCATTACATATTATTTCGCGACTTTTCGCAGAATGGCGGAAATTCTATAATTCTTTATTAAGAATTTCTTGTTGTTGGACAGAAATACTTTGTATAATAGAATACTTAATAATTACAACTACGTTGCAACTTGAAAATTTGAATTTGAATCATTACACGAGACAATATTATATTTAACGTGATCGTTGGCGCGAATCTGCATTTCGAACGATCCAATGAATGATAATTATATAAAAGATGAAGAAAAGTACAAAATGTAGAATGTTAAAAATCACAATTACCGTCAGATACGTTGGTGCGCCACTGTCATCCCTGAATATCGTAAGTTACCCCTCGAAAACGCGCAGGGGTGCAGTTAATTCTAAAGCGATTAGCCGCACGCGACGGGGCAAAGGTGTCGACCTGCAATTGACAACGACTCGAGGGTCACGAAGCGAAGCCTTCGAAAGAAGAGATCGCGAGAGGGGCGCGGCGGTGCGGCGATGCGGTGGCTAAAAGGAAGAGGAGGGAGGCGAAAAATTAAATTAAATTGCCCGATCCGTGAATCGGCATATTTGGTCGCACGGTCGCTCTCGAAGCATATACTATGCCGGATTAATACATACATCTGTGTACCTTATACATAAAGTTATAGGTGTATAAGTTTGACTGTGGGATTCGTAACTCTTCTTTCGAAAGTAACTATTAATTCGAATAATTTCAAACGTCACAATTTTACAAAATTGTGAAATTCAAAAATAATAATAATTTGTTTTTTTTTTTTTTCAAAAGGATTGATCTCGGTAAAACTGACAATTATTACATATGTGTTTAATAAATCAATCATAATCAATAAATCAATCATAGAAGATAGAGAATTATTTATATAAAAACTAATAATTATGACAATAAATATATAGAATCGAATGTATAAGATTAGTCAGTTTATCAAGTAGGAAAAATTTCTAAAGAAGAATTTCGTGAAAATGAAGAACTTAAAGATACAGCAAATTTAGAAGCAATATAGAATTTTTATTTTACTTTATTGGATTTCGCCGAGACTTTAGGGTTGGAAAATAATCTATCCGCTGGCAAATAGCGCTTTAACGGGACGTGACCATCCTTATAGTGTGAATCAAACCTTAAGGAGGTGACTGCGGATTATTCAAGCTACCAACGCCGCCGCCACCCTCGATTATAGAAGACAATTTTAATATCGTCGAATAATAGAAAGCACGGGGTGAAGAAAGGGTACGTGGCAAGGGTGCGCCTTGAAAATCCTATATATATATATATATATATATATATATATATATATATACATATCTATATAGAGGTGATATAAGGTCACGATAGAGTCCGATAAAGGAGGATTCTCAGAACTATCCTGATCTTGTGGGTTGGCTACGTGGTGAGCATGTGAAACGATATTCAATATATCGTTCGTATCGAGGATGTATGTTGTCATCGCGAAACTATTCCGAAATGATATAGTCTGTAAAAAGAGAATAATGGGGAGAATCATGTACGATGATTAACGCGAATAATATAATGTAAATAAAGTCGAAATAATTTCATAATTTGTTTCTTTTTTATTTTTATGAGAAAGAGAGAGAATATCTCGATAAAAAGTATATCACATTGTATTATATTATATTACAACGTATGGTTATTTTACCAAGTTGATACAGTATTAACGCGCGTTAATGAGATAAACTATATGGAACAATTACATCTTGTGCCATAAATGCAAAATCGTATCAGATTAATTATAATTCGTTGACGATAACAACGATATATAGAATAGGCTAATATTTCATACATTATTTACTTGAGAGATATTCACCGTACTCCACATAGAAGGCATTTTTCTCATTGCCGAGGCTACTTAAAGTAAATGAAGATGCCTGATTGGACGTTGCTTAAAAAGAATAAGGTCAACATCACGTATACCTAATATATGTATATGCACAGCGATCTCCGAGGACTGTTGCAAGTACTAACGGATGAAATAGGCGTGGGAGGCATAGAAAGAAGCTGATGGAGTGGACGCTCCTTGTTATTGTAGCTATAATGGATGGGCAAACATAGTGACACACGGTAGAAGCCGCACACGCAGGTAAAACCCGCGTGTACGGGTTTTACGGTCCCACACGTTAGCATGTACCTGCACCGAGTTCGATTACTCGGCAAATATTGCGCATTATTTCGTCTCAATGTTTTGTGGAAGATTACTCAACTAGCTGCGACGTGAAAAATAAGCTATAATTCTGCCATCGGTATGCAGGGTGATTCGCAGTTATTGTCCACTTATTTGTTGATCTAACTTGCGAATATAAATTAATCTCTAAGGCAGTTCTGCGACTACTGCGAGGAAATATTTATCTCGTAAATTTCAATCAGCGTTTCTTCCTATCTAAGAATGAGATCTTCTTACAAGTGACATATGTTACACAGCAGCTACTTGAAGCTGTAATATAAAGTTGTAAAGTGTACACTTTTAAGATATTACATCGATACTCGATAGATAATTATAAAAAGGATAAAGAATAATTATAACGTATATATAACAATTCTCATACATGTGTAGGGAAGAGGGGAGAGAAGAGGGGGGGAGAGAGAGAGAGAGAGAGAGAGAGAATATGTCGACCGGAAATTACAATTGACAATGAATTTTCGTTATAAAGTTGAGATTTCGCGTCGAATTCGTGAATGATTTTAGTTTCTGGCGACTTGATGCCAACAATTACAGGATACGTGCAAGCGTTGTATTCCGTCTACAATGCGAAACGTATTTCAATGAGCGGATGGCGATGGAATTCGTTTGGAATGGAAGGGGCCAGAGGCTTGGGGATCGAGGTAGCGATGTTCGCGGTGGAACCGTCGACGTCGGGTATGAGGGCAGGGCGAGACGATCATTGAAATGGAAATGCCATTGACGCAAAGTGAAAGTAATTAATGGAATATGTCCGAGCTATAGAGTGAATTCGATGTCTGACGCCATTGTCGCCACGAAGCGAGATACCTTATACTACGAGATGGTAGGTGCTGTTCTATCTAAAGGGTGCAAAACTGATGAGTGTTAAAGAGAAAAATTATACAAGAAACAGTGAAAATTTAAATTAACCTATAATATACATGAAACAAAATGGAGAAATATGACGAAGAAAATTGGGAAAAAATCAAATACTTGGAAGTGTAATAATATGATACATATATATATATATATACATATAGGTACGCGAAGAATGATTAAGTAAAAACTAAAAATTGTTTCACTCTAATCATCTATAATAAATATTATAAGCATGTATATTTGAAATATGGATAAATAATTACTTTCGTCAACGATATTTTTTAAATTGATATTTTTGACATTGACGTATCTATTAAATTTATGGTTATGAATATTTAATATAATTAATATTTATAGTATGAATAATATAAGAATAATTATACTAATAATAAATTATTCGATAATAGATAATTTGCCCACGCATACAGATTTGTATAGTAAAACGTCAAAATTTAAGTTAAATTGGGAGATTAATTGCGAAAATATAAGGTGTAGATAATAAATTTTTTAGGGACTAGGAGAACGTTATGTAGGATTATAATATAAAGGATAGGAGACCGAATAGTGTGTATGGTAAATAAATGGAAAGAATCATTCGTCGAGGAACGGTCAGGTTGCCATCCAGGAAGAAAGAGAGAAATGGCGAATTTTCTTAGATTTAATTAATATTTCATTTGCATACTATTTCTCGCCTTGTGCAGCTTGATGTCGCAGCGCGCCGCATCCTTGCCGTGATCCTTGCCGGCGCGACGTCGGAAAACTAACACTTGGACACGCGAAGAGAATACAGCTGCTACGTCCTCCATCTAGGTGCACCTCGACACTCACGTGCACGTACATATACGATATACACCCACATAGCACATAGAACGAACGTTTATAACAGCGCCGAGCGGAGAATGCGGGGTGGCGCGAGCTCGCGAAGCAGCGTGGTGGCTCTCTGTATTTCAATTTAGCACGTCTATTGTTAGATACTAATATTATTCAGTTCGGAATTGTTTCGCGACGTCTCTCAGAGGATGGAAGGGGGCCTTGATTTCTACTGGGGGCGGCGCGATCCCCCCAGACTCTATTACTTCGTGTTCTCTCTATTCTCCCGACTGCAGATTCTCTCGTATAACAACGCCGAATAACAAACAGTTGAGAAGCGAGATAGATATTGTTATTATCATGCGATAAAGGCAAAAACAAAATGTAAAAAATATTTAAAAAATATTATAAATATTTAAATTAGATAAAGCTAATAATAGAAGAAAAATCGTCCAAAGCAATTTTTCATGTATATATCTAATGTTCTGATTGTCGCAAGAGTATACTTACATATTTTCTTAAAGTTACCAAGTAATTAGAGTATTAACCGACAAAAAGACATTCTATTTCCGTTACCGGTATGTGTCATCCTTCGTTTACATTAAATCACATGTATGCACACATAGATTGATGGTACCTACAACGAACGTTTTTTGAGGCGAGTAAACACGGCGCCATGTTTGCCGACGTTCGGCAACACTTTATTCTCTCTTCCGCGCGCGACCCGAAAAAGATCTCTCTTCGATTGGCTTCCATGCACTCGTACGTATGTATATTTAAGCGGGCCAATGTGTAGCCACAAGACATGTAGGATGAGTGCGCGTGTGCACCCACATAAGGTAAAAGAACTTTTCTCTCTCTCTCTCTCTCTCTCTCTCTCTCTCTCTCGAGTCCTATACGAATATAAAAACGGAGAGAAATAGCGAGCGAGAGAGCAAATATTGATGGAAGTTGAAAAAAATGTTAAAAGCCATCTGATTCGTTATTCGGTTAGCTATAGTCGTCGGCCAATAAAAAAAAGACAAAAAAAAGGGAAAGAAAAAGTAGTCGTGGAAATAAAAATTCTCATTGGAATTATGTAATGTCGTCGTCGTCGTCGTAGTATCTCGAGTCGTTTCTTAATACGATTCTCTGTTAAATTTAAAATTATGCTTTTGGATGTAGATAAGATACAGCATATCAATGTCATAATCATGTGATTTAAAATTGACAAGACATTGTTAATTATCTGATGAAAGCGTTCTTAAATTATAATATAAACATGGAAACTGCTCAGTTCGCGCTCAATTCGCATCCAGCATTACATTTCTCTGTAATATTTGAGAAATAGATTTTCCGCGTTTATTATTACCCTACCCAATACATATACAGTGCACTAGTTAGTCTGCATATAAACTAAGAAAAATTTACTTTTTCTACAATAGTAACATTATATAGTAACAGATTTAACATTAAAGTAATCGTGATTAATTATTTAATCTGGCTTCATCCAGAGGCCTGGAAAATTTTCTTCGAGAATTGGAGAAAAATAGAGAAAATTCTAAATAGAGAAAAATTAAATAACTTAAAACTGATCGACATTGACACGAACAATTTCGACACCTCCATCTTCTACTCTCTAAAGAATCTTAAATTACTTTGCCTCTATCATCCAGTGCCTCCCTTTTTCGTAACAATCGGATCAGTTTCCAGTTCTAACAACCCCTTTCCCCACTCGATGGCTTAAAATTCCTCGGTGCGGACGCGAGACACGAAGAAGAAAGGGGATTGTTGCACTCTCAGACTGCGGATTAAACTCGGTCGCGGCGAAGGTAGGTATAAAGCAAAGGTAAAGAGGGAGGTGAGAAGAGAGGAGGGTGCTATTATACGCTATTATGGATGGTAACCAGTAGCCAAAGGAAGAAACTCTGCGGGGTGTCGATATATTGCCTCCCCTGGAAAATCAGGCGGCCATGCTTCGTATCGTATCGTAAATAATAACCGGAGCATTATAATACCCGTATGCACCGCGCGCGCACACGGGCACAAATTGCCGAGTATATATAACGTCGGGCGCGTGTTCAGGCATCGACCTATCGGATATACGCCTTGTAGAGGCCAGTCGATTATCGGTATTCCATCGATACCGTGTACCTAAGTCTGTCGGCTCGGTACACTACTGACTACCCTGCACTATCCCACCGCACCGATGCGATGTAATTGTCCAAGTATCTATATACGACACAAGGATCGCTTTCTCTATCGTCGAAACATCATTCAAAGAGATATATTAATTATTATATATAATAAGATGCCTGTTTATACGTATTTTACAATCGAATTTATTTCATTTCGAATTTTATATGTAAACATAACTACCAACGTGCATAATTTAAGATTAAAATATGAAATCATCCAAAAATTCCGCGTGACAACGTGAAGACTCCTTTTATAGAAAGGAGACCTGAAACGGTGAGCGTATATAAAGTGTGGGAAAAATTGTATAATTTACTCTCTACAATTCTGTATCTGCGTAAATTGAGCGGCAGAATTGAATATTCGCATTGATCAAAATCAATTTATTGAAAAAGGGCAGCATGATTTGAGATTGATCGACCATGAAACGATTTCGGGAATACAACAGCGTGCAGCGCGGCGTCGCGTATCCCATTTCTTCGCCTGCGAATACTATTCGTCATTCGATACCTTTACCTTTCTTTGGTTTGTCCAAGGAGCCAGTAAAATTTTCATTCAGCCGGAAAACAGTCTTTCGTAAAATCAGTCATCCTTCTTTATCTCAAGCGTATCTATAAAAAGACGTGTCTCTCGTTTCTTTGTCACAACAAATTACGTTTACTGTGTAGGTATATAATTACAATAATAAGGCTTACCGTTGCAGATAGACTTGCGGAAAATCGCGACATCTTGATCATAGTGCAAGTATAAAACTCGTAAAGAAATGTTATTAAGAATCTTAGTTTAAATCAATCGAAAATAATCAAGTATTTATAAATTATTCATTATTCGCATTACACTAGAAATAAGATTGCCGAAAAATTCAACATTAAATATTAAATATTAAAAAAAAAATGTTAGGAAATAAAAATTAACTTCTTTTAATAAAAGATTTTTCAATATGTATTTAATTATTTATTTGCTAAATTATGAAATCAAATATTATTTTTATAAACAATTAATTTAACAGAGGAAGTTATTAAGTAAATTGACATATGTATAGAGTATCAATATCTTATTTATTGTATTATATATTTGCCGTCTATACACTTTTCTTCGAGTAACATATTATTTGGTAACTATGATAGATGATAGTTTCTGGTCGCTGGCGGCCAACCTAAATATTTTGCAGGCATTATACTTACAGGCAACATACACACATACATACACACACATGTGTATATATATATATGTATATATATATATATATATATTACATATGTACGCGCGTATAACACGTTCAATATATTCCGGCAAAAATGTCGAGATTAATTAATCATGAACTATATAACGTTATATTTACAGATTCACCTTCCTCATTATTTGGCTGATATTCGTTCTTGTACTTGTTACCTACACACATATCTGATCTATATCGATATCTTTATCTACACATGTATAAAGTATAGTCTGGAGACGAATCAGCCATGTAGTCTGACGTTTCTCTTTTCTACGGCGCATTAATTGCGTCACGCAGCGATTTAGAATCGGCGAATGATTAACGCAGACATCCGATTAAGCGTTTGTCCCAGCTTTCGCGCGAAATATATTGTACAAGGGTAGTATAAAATCAAATACTTTCCCCTTCTCCCTCACCCCCCACCCCCCACCCCCGATTATCAAATATTCTCAATCTTCAATATTTTAGCATTCTCGAAACGCTCTTGGTATCTTCCTTTGGAGACAACAATTTTTATTCTTTTATTGTCTAGTGGAACAGAGTTTCGTCGCGACATTATTAGGTCTTGTATTGCCCGCAGATGTCGATAACGAATAGATTCGATTCTTTGATAGAATCTCTTTTTAGGACAACATTTTTATCAGTTATTCTTAGAGTGATAGTTTCCTTTTCAGAAGAGAAAACTTTTTCATATCATACTTAGTTAATCATCAAAATTATATTGGCATAAGAATAAATTAAATTTAAGATCGCCATCGTATATCTGGAGAAATGAAGATTAATTTAAGAACAAATGGAAAAAAAAAACATGAAAAAGAGGATACTTGGAGTATTTTTGTTTTCATTATTAAAAGATTATTAATTTGCGTACGTCAAAATGAAATTATGCGAATAACATTAATTCAGAAATTAATTCAGCTGATGATGACGTATCGAGGATTGCCTCAAGGACAATTTTACTTTGCGTGCGAACTAAATTCATTAGGGAATTATTGAAGAGTACGACCAGGCAACGGCGTAATTTTCGTCAGGTCACTCGGAGTAACTGGTCTTATCGCTGGCATCATCGGGACTGGTCTCCCGATAGGCGTCGCCGCCGGTAGTACCATTGGCATGTAGACTCTGGTTGGGTGGTTTGATGACAGTGGGCAGGTAACCGGTACCGGTGTAAGGCGCGGCCAGGAACCGGTGCCGCGTCGACGGTATTGGGGTGGTGCAGTATGCGGTGCGGCTCGCGTAAGCCGCCGCCGCCGAGACGGACGCGGCGGACGCCACGGCGGCCGCCAGGGGCGAGAACGCCGACTTGGGCAGACTGTCCTCGCAGATCAGCACCTCCATGGCAGACACCACATCGCCTACGACACATAGGCAAATTCTCTTTTTCTCCTTTTCCCTTTTTCTTTTTCTTTTTCTTTTTCTTTCCCTTTTTCTTTTCCTTTTTCTCCTTTTCTCTTTTCGCCAGACACCACGCCCGCGGCGCGCGGCTGACTTTCAACCATTTACAATTTACGTTATCGCCGACTGTATAATAACGATCGATGAAGCGATAATACCACATGACAAGAGAAATCTGACAAAGGAGATCCTTGCAATTATCCAGATGGAAAATTTGCAATCACACACACTTGTACCGATAACTTTATACCGATAACCTTGTTAAAGATACTAATCCAGCAAATGATAAAACGAATAATGAATACCATATCACATTGCGCGAGTGTGAACAATCATAGGTATATAAATAATTAAAAAATTACACATTAAATGAAAAATGAAAAATATTATTTTAATCACAAACACACGTAATTTTCTCATGAGAAAATCGCGAAAATTCATATCAATTCCTTTCGAGTAACCAAATATATGTTATAGTTATATTTTTTCAAGTAAACATAAATTAAATTGTAAGAATTTTCCACCGATTTAATAACAATACTATTGATAATGCTTTCGAAATAAATATTGTCTTGTATAAATACTGTCTTGGTTAAAAAATTACTCGAGAAAAGTTAAGGAATCTTACCTTTGCAACGATGAAGAAGCGCTTCGACATCGGCGCGACGTCTCCCAGGGAATACACGCAGTAGAACGTCCACCGGCGAACGTTGTTGCTGTTGTTGTTGCTGTTGCTGCTGTTGCTGCTGTTGCTGTTGCTGCTGTAGCTGCAGTCCACAAGTCTGTTGGATACTTTGCATTTGCATCTGCATCTGAATTTCTCGCGACTCGGGGATGTGGTGGTGATGCTGGTGCTGATAAAGCGCCGGCGAGCAATACGCTAGCGAGCTCGCCGTCGGCCCGTAGAGAGGTGCGTAAGGAGGAAAGTGCACCGTCGTTGCGGCCTGCAATCAAGCGTATTTCGCCTTTGAGAATTAAGTATCGCTCATAGCTGCAGCCTATAATATCGTTGTCGCGTCTTTGAATAAACTTCTTTCTTCCTTTTTTTGATTCAATACATTCGTCGATACGTCGGCGTAAATATGTCGCATGTTTTTTTTCAAGACAATTTTAATTTTAACTTTACAGCGAAATATTTATATACATGCAATATTTCTGTGATGATTCTATACATAATATACATATGTATATAAAATTTTTTTAGCTTTTACCTCTAAACAAAATATTAAATACTTTTAATCGCAAGTACAATTAAAGCTATAAAAAAAAGTAAAACTATTTGAGATTTTTCCAAAGTATAAAGATCATTTTTTGTTATTAATTAAAATTAAAATTATTACGGATTAAAGAAACATTTCTAATCTGCTGTGCGCGTGCGTGCGTGCGTGCGTGCGTGCGTGTGTGTGTGTGTGTGTGTGTGTGTGTGCGTGTGTGTGCGTGTGTGTGTGTGTGTGTGTGTGTGTGTGCGCGCGCGCGCGCGCGTATTATGAAGATTATAAAGATTATATTCGAGCGTCAAACCGTTATATAATTCTCCTAATTACAACGCTATCCTTTATCATTTATCGTTCTTATATAAAGGAGGTACAGCAATGTCACGTTTCATGTCTTAACGCCGAGACACTATCGTATTTCCAGATTTCATTAACAATAAGTCTAATTGTAAGAGCTAAAGCGGGAAAACTCACAGCTAACGGGGGTAGTGGAGGACTAGGCCTAGGTTGAACCAAATCTACTGGTTGCAAAGTCTGTTGCGTCTGCGGGGGACTGCCACTTTTGCGTAAACTGAGATTTTCTGGCGCCGGAGTGTCCTCCCTTTGCGGTGTCAAGGCAGGTGTCAGTGGCGGAGTATGCGTTGGACTCTGCGAGCCCGGTTCTGGACTACCCTCTTCTGAATCATTCAGGCTATTAGTGCGTTTTCTCGCAGTCGCTTCAGACTCCGCTAATCCCGATGACGTCGACACCACTGTAACATTTGCCACTTCATCGGAGAACTTTGCATGAAAAATTCAATAGCTCGAGATCGATTCGAACTCAGGATACACTCAGGATACCAAGTTAATCTCTCAGCTCTTAGTAAATGTTGGAATCAAAATATATAAAGCAATTATGGCATTTATCAATATATTATTACATTATTATAATTTTTGCTACATATTACAAGCCTAATACACTTGCGTGATGAGCAATTTAAGATGTTGTTGCAATTGCTATTGTGTTATATGTATAACGTGTAAATCCGAGATTAAAAATTCTTGGATAATTTTATATTTGTACCTTTGTGTTTTGCAAGGTTTTGCAGTAAAGAAAAAAAAATATAAAATATTTATAATATTTTAATAATTATATTTAATAATATAATTAATAATTATAAAGATATAAAAAAGATATAAAATAATTATACATATGTATGTGTGTGTGCGTGTGTGTGTAAATAAATAAATGTTTTACCTAATGAACGATCAGTTCGTAATTCGCCACCGGAATCAGAATCACGATCGTCTTCATTGCCTGTATCGCTGGTCGACAAGATCGTCGTGTTTTCGGAGATTCTAGGTCGCTTCAAACCTGAAATAGACAGGAATCTCTACTTGAAATGCTTTAGTAAAGTAAAAGAAAAACCTAAAAGCATATTCCATATCATGATTATACTTGATATTTGCACAATCAAGAATTGTGATTTGTTGAAAATCCAATTGAGAAAAATAACACGTATATATATTGTACAATACATATACAATACATTGGCGAGCAAAAGTCAAAGGCATATCTTTGGCAATACAGGGTACAAAATTCTCGAGGGTGCCATTACAGCATGCGCGTAAGCACGTGCACGACTATTAAGGCGTCGGCAATGCGTGAAAGAATCCCGTTGGATGATTGGTCGCGCTTAGGAAGTGAAAGTCTCTCTCTCTGACCGCTCGTTAAAAAGTTTAACCGTTCCGTTTTATTAGTAAGGGAGAGATTGATAGGCCGGGGGAAATGTAGCCAGAGCGGTTACGCGGTTTCCGCTTTCACTCCCTTATCCCCTTAACTCACCCTCTTGTACTCATATATACAAACGTCCATTTGCGTGCCTGTTTAAGCACGGGACTCTTTATCGTGCTCATTACTGCTTTCTTAACCGCCATTTCTCCATTTGGTAGATTATTCGGATTTTCTCGATTATATGGATTGGTGAATACGCGATTTGTCGATTGGTAATAATTATTTAATTCTTTTGCGATATATTCTTGTTTTAAATTTGCTTCGTATCTGCAAACTTTCTCATTGCGAGAAAATGCTCATCTGAAGACAATTGTGATAAATACAAATAACATCTTTGTTCCGCTAAATGAATTCCTTTGTAATTATTTATAACTCGTACATCTTTTTCTAAAGGTTGTGATTAATAGTTGCAATTTGCATTATATAATTATCGCTAATTAATATCGCATTATTCGATCGATTTGTCTCAGCGACACTGAATAATGCGCGCGCGCGTGTGTGATATAATATATATATATTTTATATATATATATATATATATATATATATATATATATATATATATATATATTGAGCACGAATGAACGTTCCTCGTAGGATGCCGAGAGAAAATTCCGCAGCAGGATACAGCTATCTCCACCCTGTCTCCGGCGTGGCATCTAGATAATAACATTAATAATTGACATTCGAGAACGTCAAAGGAAAGGAATGCAATATCAAGAGTCCGCGTTAATGTAGCTGCTGGCGCACCAAAAGGATGATTCTTAAACCCTCAACGTGTTGTATGATACGTTTGTATAAGTGTTGCACACACGCGTTTAGAGCCACTCCTTCTGTAGGATTCGCCCGTAGATACTACTATTACCTATACCAGCAGAGACCGTTATTAAAATATCGTTCTTTCAGGGATGGCTCCCGGCTCCCGGCTACCCCTCCGGTTTCCGACGTATGTACCACACAATGTTGAAATTCTTATCCTTTTGTAACCTTCGTAAACTCAGCGATGGTTTATAATCAAGTTTATGTGCCAGATCTTTTAGGATATTAAATATATATCCGTGCTACAAATATTTGTCAAATATATATATATATATTACATAAGGTGTTCTCAGACAATGATGTTACAATTCTGTCACGATTCGTGAGCCGTAGATGAATTACATGAATTTAATCCAATAATTTGTAAAAAGTAATATGTTTGTAATATTGTGAAAAACTTGAGATATCTATGATATTTCAAAATGCTCCCTAGTAATCTGACAATGAATGGCGGCTTATGAAAGTGTCTATCTAATCAATGAAGGGAAAGGTGAGAAAAACGAAACTATTGTGAAACATCACCGCCCTTTGGACGGAACGGGAAGCAACGTGGCTCAATAGGGAACATAGTATCGCGAACAGGAATCTTTTTCTTTCCTCTCTCCACTCTTCTCATCACCCTTATACGTGTCTTGTATTTCAAGAAGGGTGTGTGTGCAATTTATTGTAATCTCTTCTGTCCCTGGCACACACGAATGAGAGAGATCTAACTTCTCTTGGATATCTTTCGACGCGGGGCAACCGTATATACTTTGCGTGTATTTTGATACGCTAGAAAGTTAATAAAACTCGTTGCGTCGGAAAAGAAAAGCATACACACACACACACACACACACACACACACACACACACACACACACACACACACACACACACACACACACACACACACACACACACACATACACATATATA
>Ga0157363_1003813_pt1 | contig 13745 bp, 8 predicted proteins | sample AttsexASBM1_FD_111477 | JGI IMG/M metagenome (GOLD analysis project Ga0157363, IMG submission 111477) | Fungus gardens microbial communities from leaf cutter ant in Ribeirão Preto, State of São Paulo, Brazil - Atta sexdens ASBM1 | ecosystem: Host-associated > Fungi > Mycelium > Unclassified ...
CATGAGTTTTTTCCACCCACTAGATTTTTCCGGTCAACCCTGGATTTTTTTATTATTCTAGACTATATAAAAATCCGAAAAAATTCTTGTATAGTCGTGAAACAACAAGTTGTTACCGTGATAGAAGCCGAATTGTATTTTACTTATTTTTTACAAATTTAAAAGTGAGTAAGAGTTTTGAAAAAAACGTTATAGCGGTTAAAAATTCATAACTTCTATATGAGTGAATAGAAAAAAAATCCTTTTTGGCTACAATATTTGAGGTATGTACTTCAGAAAAAATAGTATAATGATGTTGGCTTCGAAAAGTTGAATTATTTGAGCACCTAGAAATGAAGATTTTTATGAGTAAAAAGATCAAGTTTTTTTCTCGAAAAAAATAATAAAATCACTTTTATAGCGGATTAATTATTAAATTTATCCTTTTATTTTAACCAAATTGAATAAAAATATTCCCAAATAAAAATATTATACTGCACAGCTTGTACAATAATGCTACTAATTTGTCACATAAGGCGTATAATACGTTAACTTAAAATGTCTTTATGAAGGAGTCTCTTCATCAATTTCGAATATTTTATTCAAATTATATATGTCTGATATATCTCCATAAATATCAATTTTGTAATTATACATTAGTAAAAAAACTAATATAAAATTTTATTTTTAAAGTATAAAATCTTTATACCTATATATTTTTTGAAATTAGCGAAATTAAAAAGATGTAATTTTCTTAAAATTCAACAAACAAAAAATCAATATACTAATATAAAAGATCTCATATTGTAAAAGATCAATAGTAATAATCATTTCTATAAACTATTGTTCCTCAATATGTTGTTAATTTAAACAATTAACATAAACATACACAATTAATATAAATAACATTAAACAACATTAAACAAGTTAAAAATTTTTAATCAAGAAATATATAACTCAAATTTATAATTTGTTATTTGGTAAGTACACGTTAATATGAACGTTGTTTGTTTTAAAATTAAGCTATTTAACACTGAAATAGATTAATTTATGTTTTGATACACATAGAAGTTAAAAATAATAAAACATTGTTTAATTCAAAGAATTGGACTTCGTTGATATCTGAGCTAAGTCTGCTTCTTTCTCTTTCTTTCATATATTCTTTTAATGTGTTATAAAATATTTGTTATGTAATTCTTCATTTCTAAAATATAATTCTTCCGAAACGAGCTATATCAAACAAAACACATAAAAGAAACGAAAAAAGATTACGGTTTTTTTAATCTCGAGAAAGTTCCGATTTATATAAGAAAGATGCGTTTAACATTAAATTTTCTCTTTGTTTCACGCAATGCCTACAAAGCATCGGGTATGTATATGGCCCGAGCGTGGAAATACGCTGTATCAAAAGAGAATAGATACGGTAGGAAAACGCGAGGCAAAAGTTTTACCTGCGTATGCGCGCGCGGACAGTACCCTTTACCATCCTCTAGCTCGGAATAAGTTTAGCGTACGAAATGCTATTTGCACAAGAAGCGGTGTAAACTCCGAACTCTTCAGGAAACTTTCGCGGGCAACTTCTCGAGTTGTAAAATCAAGCGGCGTGGCGTGTCCTTCTCCGGTGGTCTTTCGCAGATATCAGAGATTGTGCCCTCCGCCCTCGTCCGAGAAGACGTGCCGTGAAAAGCATCTCGAGCGGGTGAATCTCATCGGATCGACAAAGTCAGTTATGTCTTGACCTCACTGCTTGAACTCGCCCGTGATTCCAATGGAATACAATGAGCTTCTGACGTGATTCTTCCTCTCGAGGCTGATAGCAAAATATAGTACAATCGTGATTACGGATGCAGTCATGAGCAGAAGGTAAAATATAACAGGAAATTTTACTTCGTACTTTTTGTTAAAGCTATTAATTCTAGTTTTATATATATCTATTACATTCACAATTTACTTATTATTTTAATGCATTATATTTCAAAATAAACAAATATATCTATTTTCATCTTTGCTCTCTCCCTTTCTTTAAGCTTCTTTTTTTCTTTTTATCTATCGTAATTTTTAAAAAAATTTGATTAATAATATTGTAATTTTTTTTTAATTTTGGAAAGTTTATTAAGGATTGCGTAGAATAATTCTTATCGCAAAAAATAAAAACTGATTCCGAAACGTGTTTTTTATAGCTAAAATTTACTCGATCGTTTGAAAGAAAAATATCAATGGGCATGAATCGTTCAATAAATGTTAGTTTTCTAAATATAATGGTTCAATTCGCTCGAAACATTCTTCGTTGTTTACAATATACCGCTACTATGATTTTTCTTACATCTTTAGAGCTATGAAATTAAGCTCGAATAATTCTCAACCCACTATAATGGTACATGTCAGTGTATGATCTGTTCGTAATTCCGCCAATTTCCCGATTATAATCCTACGGATGACCATATGCGTATTATAGCGGCCAAGGAACTTCACGCTTTCAACTACGGCCAAGCTCCAATAAATATTCTGTTAAGCACGCGGTACGATGTGCAGCGCAATAAAAGTTCTTTGAAAGTAGGTTTCGCGCTTCGACCTTAAAACGCTTTAATAGCATCAATAAGATATAAGAAATTCACTACGCGCATGTATCAAAGTGATTTAAAATTTTCCAAATTATTTTACGGATATATCTGTGTCAAAGAAACTTCTCGGATAAATGTCACAAGTTTAACATGTATTATTTATCACGCAAGAGATCCAAAATTCTCTCAAGTATTTTAACCACCGATGATATAATTCATAACATTGTTATAACATTAACATTGTTATTCGTACTGTATGCTGTATAAAAGACCACTCTACATTCCTAAACAATGTATTCTCGTAGATTAATAACACATCAGGGTGAATTAATTTCTTGCACCAACATGTCAGTTGCAAACCAAGATCTAATAGATGATTAATTGGGCAAGTATTGTTAAATATCAAAGAAACGATTACAATTCCTTTAAGTTAAGTAATATTTTTAACTTTCCATATGTTATTATATTTCAAAATATAAATCAATTCATTTCTGTAGTTACTTTCAAAATAAACAACGTTCATATTAATGTATGCATTTAGTAAATAATAAAACCAAATTTTAATTAAATTCAATACATTTTCTTGAATAAAATGATTTAAAATGATTTAAAATAATTTAAAATTAGTTAAAATTTGACATTATGAATTTAACAGAGTATGGTGCATCTTTTAAATTTTATGTTAATTTTATGTTAGATATGTATATTACATTAAAGTAAAATAAAAACTCAGATACCTTGATTACTAATTTTATGTTATTTATACGTGTGTGTATTATTTATTTAATATAAAATTTGAAAATTTAAAAAATGAAATGCAATTAGTTTTTCACAACTTTAAATCAAGCAAACGATAAATCAGATAAATAAAATTAACAACAGTCAATATTAAACTTAATACGACTATTTACGAAATAGCTTCAAACCGAGATAGCTTCAAACAATTTTAAAATAACTTCGTGAGAGACGATGTAAATTAAATTTATTTTTAAACGAGCAGTAAACGAGCAATTGCATCGAAAATGTAATTGTGCAACTTAACCGCATTTATAGAACTTACGCTGAACATCGTCGTCTGTAAGCGCCACTCAATGGTTGAATAATTAATAGTTTAATCTAAGTCCTCGCGCCCTGTAGCACGATTGCGGCAAATATTTACGTTAAAGCAACCGCGGCTTCAACCGGGACGTCATGGCTCTTGATTTTGATTTCGATCCAAATCGATCATTAATTATGGGCGAATTAATAGCTAACGGCATCGAGATGAAGGCCCACCATTATTTTCATGTTAATCCACCGAATCCACTCTACTATATAAATATTCGCTCTCCCCTAATCGCCGAACCATTTGTTCATAAATATTGATATATTTAAACCAAATGAGGCAATTTCAATTTTAATTTCCCGAATGTTTATATTACATAATAACGTAATAGCTTAGCATTTCGATGCAATAATCCATGTTTAACTGAACGATGCCTAAATATTTTTGAACAATTAATCCTTTGTAAGCAGACTTTCTGGAGCGCAATTGAAACAATACATTTATCGTGAAACAATACATCCAAAAAATACAAAACACTAAATAAAAATATTATAATAATTTGAATCGAGAAAGAGCGAGTGAGTGAGTGAGAGAGAGAGAGAGAGAGAAAGAGGGAGAGAGAAGAAAAATTAACGCAAAATTTTTAAAAACATTCTTAATATAGCAAGAAAACAGAATTAAATTACAATTAGCATTGATAATAATGTTAACAATCTACTATAACTAAAAGAATATTCTTCCAACTGATATGACTTAAATGACCGATTGGTCATTTCTATATATATAATAAATAAAAAAATAAATAATTATTATATATTATTATATACAATAAAAAAATTAAAAGTCCTCGTTTTCAAATCAACAAAGAAATATATGTATCTCTCTCTAATTGATCTATGTCACAATCATAAAAGGAAAAAGAAAGAAGAAACCTTATTTTGCTCAGTCAGGGCTTAGGTTTCTCATACGACATACATGCACGTGCGAATGGACCGATCGATAGATGCAACTCCAGTTGCCTCTTCATTCATCCCACCTTCAGCCACTCACGAACTGCACATCAGCATTTCCGACGTACACATGGCGAGACCGCCCACATGAAGCAGGAACTTTTACCGAAGAACGAAAGCGACGTAAAGCCCTGGTCAGATTGGTTTACTTCGGAAGGCCACTTCGCTTCGGATTCTCGTTCGACGTGCCGGATCTAACCATCGAAAATCTCTTGCGTTTCGCTCGTGAAAAATCCCTGCTCTCTCTCTCTCTCTCTCTCTCTCTCCCCTCCCTCCCCCCTGCCCCCCTCTCTCTTTCTTTCTCTCTCCTGCATTCATTCTCGCGTTCACTCCACAAAGATCCTCTCGTTACCTGACTTCGTCAAGAGCGTCGAAATTACAACACTTGTGAGGATGGGCGTGACGTAGTCTAGAGGATCACGCTTGGCGCGCTGCCAAGAAATTGTGCATCGCGGAGACGTCGACACGCGAACACTTCCTTCCAGGTCAAGAAGAATACTATTTTATAGGACAAGTTGGCGGATGACATAAATAATGGAAAGCGGGAGTCGCGATTGGACGTGGAATGCATAATAAGTTCAACAACTGCGGCGAGTTGACAACTTAGTGTCTATCGTAAAACTTGATCAAGAAAAAAGATATCTCGGAATATCACGCTTTGCAAAAATAAAAAACAGATTCATGCCTTCGAAAGTCTCTGAGAGTTTAATTACTTTTTCAACATTACAGTATATCTACAAACTTCAGAAAAGCGCAAAAATATTTATAGTTTCTAATTATAACTCTCAACTATTTCATTTGAATTCTATTTTAGTTATATATAAATATTACTTTTTTCGAATATGTTTAATGAAAAATTATTTACTCTATAACGATTGCCATTTTATGTATTCGGATACCAAGTCGAAAGTATGAAAATCCTTTATTCTCTCACGATATATCACGTTTATAGCCATGTGAAAAGACTTCGTCACAGTTACCAAAGTTCATAAGAATGGCGTAATTTTTCGCAATCAAGGCCGCGTTGTCGGAAAAACGAAAGGATTCAATAACGGACCAGCGAACTCGCGGCAAAGAATGACGGTTAAAATACGACTCATCTATATCTCAGTGTGCGTGGCAAAAATGTAAAACGCGGTCGCCTTCGCGGAAATGGAATATTAAGCTCATCTGCGAATGGTCTACTAATTAGCGCAGTGGCGACGTTCCTGAAATGTTTCGTATGCTGCTTAGAACCATGTTCACCCATGCCTGGAGTTTACCAGGACTGCTATTGTCTGTTCAAACAATCCGCCATGATTAATCCGGAACGTTTCCTGTGAAAACTGGATGACCTATCGTCGGACAGACACACAGCTCAGCCAACCGATTACATTTCATTTGATTGCAAAATTTATGCCAATAAAATTCCTATAATAGCACAATAAGAGTTATATATTCTTTAATATAATTATTGTAAATTGTATTTAATATAATTATTGCAAATAAAAAAATTTTGAAAATAAAGTAAATATAACCGAGGAATAAAATATATAAATAATCTTCCTTGAAGAGTTCGAATTATCAAGAGATTCAAACAGTCTCATATGAAAGAAATAATCTTTCAACACATTGTAACACATTGTAACATTCAAAGAATGCATTGTCATATAAAAAATCTAATAATTTTTTATTTGAAGCAAGAACTTTTATGTGCATACTTGTACAAAATAAATGTACTTCTAATCTCACATTAAAGGTTTTTTTAACATTTAAAACCTTTTATGTAAAACCTTTTAAGATCTTTTATTTAAAATTTCAATAGATAAATTTTAGTCTTTCAAAAAAGAAATGTAAAGAGAAATATAATAATTGCAGATAAATAAGGAGACAAACTCATATAATGTGATTTTTTTTAACTATCACAAAGAATTACACAAAGTGTAGAAAAAAAATGAAACATTTGCGGATTTGCAAATATCAATTTTATCAGAAAAATAATTGATACAGCGATAAACTCACACTGTTGTCGGAAAAATATTATCTTACGGACAAATCGCGTCGCGCGCCTCTTTTTACTTAGACATAGACAAGCGGTAGCGGATTTCGATACGCCTATATATGCGAAAAATTAGTTGGCAGTTTTTCCGATCGAATCGATGTCCCAACCGGGCCGTTCTTTATTAACGAAAGGATGAACCGAAGGTGCCGCGCCGGCAGAAAGTTCCGAATATGCATGGCTATGCAATTCGCGCAGTCCCAAAGGACGCAAAAGTTGGCTGGGCAAAAAGCGACGGAAAAACGGGATGCAAAAGGACAAGAACAAGCGCAGTAGAAAAGGGGAGAGAAAAAAAAAGAGAATGTCGCACCGCACGAAGAGTAGCCGGTCATCCATTTTCATTCGAAGCGAGCGATGCTCCGAAACTTTCAAAGCGGCCGCAAAAGCAATACGTAACCCGACTTCGATGACGCGCGACTCCGCCAATTTCACGTCCCACTATTTTGATCGAGGTTAAGGTTACACCGTTATACTACTCCCGAGTGAGCGATTCGTTTTATTAAATTCTCAGACTACCAGGAGAAAGTTTGCATTTCCCACCAACAGCGAACATGGAGGAAAGCGACTCTAAAAGCATTTTAATTTGTTTTTGTTCGTACACAGCTGATAATTATCAGGAATGCGTATTCTTCGTTATATGTACAAGATGAATACCGAAGCAATCAGGAAAAAGTTGTAATGAGATTTCTTTCAATAAATCGAGTGTTTTCTATCATGTTTAGAATTTTAGGAATATCGTTCACAAACGAATCAGAAGAGTAAAATATGGGAACATTCTCTCTGAAAAGGTATGTTATGTCAAATCAATTTATCTTTCGTAACTACATATCTTCCGTTCATCGTTCGAGGTCAATCAATGTTCTACGCAAACGTAAAAAGTTTAATCTCAGCCTGGAGTCAGTCTAGATTAAACGAATTCGACTTGATTGCAAGTTCAATTAATGGAGGAACGTTTCATCGAAGTTATCTACTGGAACACGTTCATCCAATCATTTGTAACCGTCGAGTTTAAAATTGGATTTATTTCGACATTCGTTAACAGTACTGGTTACCTACCAACCATTGCTCGCACGATATTTTGCCTTAGGCATACAGAGGCATACAAATATCTTTATCAAATTATGAAACAAACAACATACTCCAGTTTGATTCCTAATCATGTAATGGTACAAATGTAGTTACTGCATCTGATTAACACACACACTACTGTATCATTAATTGTTAGAAGCAATAGATAATTCAATATTATTGTTATCATGAAATTTATTTACGTTCAATTACTTTAATGCGTTCATTTACTTAAACACCGCGTGTCAGTAAATTATATAAAATAATCTTAAAAGTAAGTTTAAATGTGTTTTTCAGAAGTCAATTCCATATTTTGAAAACGTTTTATCAGATTTATATGATTCATAATTTTATCAATTTTCTCTAATTTTGACTTTATATATTATATATAAGCAAAATTAAAAAATATGCATTACATGAAAAAGCAATTTTTCAGAAATGTTATATATTTATATTATATACTGAATCATATGATACGTATGTATCATAGCACAACAGCTTTTATTGATGATGAAAGAGATGTTTCATCGCACTTTCCGGTGATATATGCTACTTGTATGCAACCGCAGAATGTATCATCTGATTACTGATAGCGACAGCAAACGCCGATAACATGAACAGATGCGCTACGTAGATGTTTTGATGAAATGATTGGGATGACGAGGGTGGATGATGCGCATGTTATGAGCGACATACAAACCGGCGCGAAACTGCGCGGGTAATAATCATTACCTATTGATAAGAGCGACAGTATTACCAGATCACCGTTGTTGCAAATGTTATGGAGATGAAATTTAATTTGCCCGTTCAACGCGCCCCCGTTATTGTAATATACCATACCGGATATAATGCATGATCTTGGTTATAGATGTGATATGTTTGTTATTAAATCCTCCCTTTTCCGACACACAGAAATGATACAATATTCAAACAACAATTTAGAAAGCTTTGTTGCGCACTGATTTAAGTACACCACGTAATCAGAAGCTAGTAATGAGAAGTGCTGTATGCCCTGATTAACAGTTAATACGGATATGTTAAAGCGGTTGGCGCAAGTGCTTCGAAGCACAGTTTGCATATGTTTCCATGTTCGGGATAAAACGCTACTTAATTGTCTCGAGTTTTTAAATCCTTCTCGATCTGGATTTACGTTCGCAGAAAATCGCAATCTGTATATGTTAATTCTTTATTCGTTGAATAAATTATATTATAATTATAATTTTACATGAACAAAACTTTAATATACATATGAAATAATGTACTTAATATTTACATGATTATAAAAAATTTATTTAATTATTAAAAATCTTACTTTAAATTTATGTTACAATAATTTTAAGTTATATTTAACTTCAACAATATTCAATGAACAATTAATATAATGTACACATTACAACGTCACGAAATATAAAATGAAAAATAAAATAATCAGTGAAAAATAAATGTTTAATGTCTAATTATATCACTTTGTAGAGTGTTAAATTATAAATAATATTATGAGCTTTATAGATATTAAAATATTTTATTCAACATTTACTTAATACGTAAAAAATTGCATATATTTAATAAAATCCAATTCACAAATGCTGCTTTTATCAACGATATTACTGCCTCTCTTTAGTTTCAGATCTATCATCTTGCACGTTTCACTTTTCACAGTTCGGCAAACTCACGCGATTGCAAGAGATATTTCCTAATGATTCTTATTGCGTGTAGTTATTATTCCCGATCGATTGTAACGACTTATACCTATAGCAATATTTTTATTTGTCTACGTCAACAGCTAATCGAACGTTTGTGAATATACTTGCAAATATCATAATTAATCAGCACCAAGTGGTTGGAACAAAACAACATATGAATCATTACTTTTCACGCACAACTAAGTTCATGAATTTTATAAATATACACTTCTTGGAGCAATTCTGCGAGTTTATAGCAAACTTTGATATGTAACAATATATACATTACTCACTGTTATTAGAACTTTTAGCTTTTTTCGTAAAAACTACTTAATTGAACAATGTTTTTTGTAGTCATAATTAAGAACTCGTTCACAAAACATACACATATATATATTTTTTGTAATTATAATTAATTGATGTTATATTGTTGCAACAATATAAATATGTGTAAATCTAAGTCTCTCTTCATGAAAATATTTTTCACTTTATAATCGATGGTAACTTTATTGTCCTTTGTTATCACCTATACACATATTACATATATGTACGTGCGTGTGCGCGCGCGCGCGCGTGTGTGTGTGTGTGTGTGTGTGTGTGTGTGTGTGTGTGTGTGCGCGCGCGCGCGCGCGCGCGTGCGAATGCGTATGTGTGCGTGTGTGTGTACATGTATAATTCTATTTAGATATCAACAAGTTTCTCAGTATTCTTAATGATTCGTCACATTGAGTACAAGATTTTGCAATGTGTTAACTCGCTTTCAAAAGATTGCATGCTTGAAATAACGAAATCCATTTATACTTTACAATATATTCTTATTATATAGCTTAATATAGCGTTTCAATTTCAACATCTCTTTTTAATACAGAATAGATCTGTCAAATTTGTCAATAATGAAGTTTTGAAACGATAATTGAAATAAAATTATATATACAAATCTTGTAATCTCTGAATATGCAATAATTTCTAGTTATTTTTTATTTATTATATAGTAAAATCAAATTTGTTAAACTAATTAATATTTAGTGAACAATCTTTTAATATACTGAAATTATCATATATATGCGAAATATTTTCTTCAGTAAAGTCAAGTAAAATAATTTAATTTAACAAGTAAACGTAACATGATTAATTATATTATTGAAAATGCAAAATTAGGTACAGCGAACATTAATCAATCCTCATTTAATCAATAAACATTAATTATTATGAATATTTTCACGTAGTATATTCAAAGTATTTATAATCAGAATTAAATAAATATGTATTTAAATATTTCTCTAAAATCGTATCGAGAATTTGATTGAATATTTTTTATCGTGGAAAAGTGTACTTGAGAAATAAAATTTTCTCGAACGAGATATGCGTAAATACCGATTGATTGATGATGAGAATATACCATCACCAATAATCTATCATTATTTCTATATACCGTTTATAATTTGTCTGTACAGACAAGTCTTAACATTCTTGATCAATCGATTCGAATCGATAAATCATCGAAAAATACCTATGTAAAGCTCGCGTGTCCGTTTCCACGATGTCCTCCCTCTTAAGTCTCATACTGTCGCATATATCGTTGCACGTTCCACGAAAGCCATAAACTTCGATGGGAATCGAGTTTCTTAATAACCTTTCTGCACACGAGATTTCAAGCGACCGCCTTGTAAATAAATCAGTACCGAAGAAAAATACCGGACTCTGCGAGAGCGCGCGCGCGTACGTGCTCCAGCGAAATTCCATTCGCGTACACTTTCATTGAAGCGCTCATACTAGGAAAGTTTTTCCTACGAAATCGTGCGACCTTCGTTTTACTTTTATTCTCGACGCGACAGCAAGTGAGCGCAAAGTACTTCCGATAATCATAATGAAAACTTGACACCCCCGCCGTGCGTTCTTCTCGCAGACGGGAAAAATTATGGGGATAATCATAATGAAAACTCGACACTTCTCGCAGCGCGAACAAATTGCAAGATATTACGTATAATTATGTCTTTTGTAAATGTTAAGTGCAATTTCGTCGCATCAAAGAGATTTAAATCTTGATACAAACGGTTTGGATATCATTCATTCTTTCTATTTCTATGTTTCGGAATAATTAATTTCATCGTACAATTTTAGTATTAAAATCATGATTAAAAAGAAAAAATTCTGATAATTAAATAAATTATTTAATTATCTGAAGTGTTTTACTGTTTAATTATCTAATTGTTCATAATAATAATCTTAGCATCATTATATCAAATATATTAAAAAAATATTTTAGTCAAGTATTAATTTTTGGGTTGTCGTATGGCTCTATGTGAAAGCGACAGAACTCGTAACCGACAGGTCGCAATTAAGTTTAAATCCTCATCCTATTATATTATATCCCCGGATAATTTTGTAATCCGTACTGATTTAATGGGAGTCACAGAAGAACTCTTTAGATCTAGGTGACTTTTTGACTAGATTTAGACAGTATTCATCGATTTTTATATTCAAGATCATCTTAAGTATAGTCTTAAAACGTCACAAACCAATTAAAGGGCCGTATCTTAACACATTACTTAAAACAGTCTTGAAATAAGAACAAATTATGAATACCGGTCAGGTATGATCCCCCTATTCCATTCAATTATTATTACACTATCATGTTAATATCAAGTTTATCAAATAAGGTTTACAACAGCAGTTTCGCTGGTGCCTTACCTTTTATGCATATTTTTCGCTTATATACACTTTTATGTATTTAAGTACACAATAAATTAAATTAAATTAAATTAAAAGAAAAGAATAATTTGAAGAAAAATAAACTTACACGAAGGATGCGTTCCCTGTTAGACTCAAGTATCATCTGTGCTTGTTTAATATTTGATAGACAACAAAAATGAATTGATGCTTATTGCGTGTAAGCGTAAAAACGGAACGTACTCTATGCATACATAATATATCGACCTGTGTAAGTTCCGACATTCCTGTATTATTAGATAGAAAAGGGTAGCCCGTAAACAGTTGGCTGAGTACCAGCAACGGACACACAATTCACATAATTCCATATGTCTCTTTTATTGTCAGACCTTATACGGAATAAAAGGCGAGCGTACGTACGAATGAGTTATGTCCTTACGAGAGCGCAAAATTGGTACGTGATGACAGTGGAATCGCCAAACAGAAAAGTTCCCCGAATGCTCGTATGAAGTGCTATAAGCACGAGTGGGACAACCGTAAACTTTTACATTCGCATGCAAATTCTCTTTCACTGAAACGGTCCTTAAAACGAATACACTCACATATAAAACCGCCACCGAACACTTCGACCATTCGCCGAAACGTTAGAAACTAGTTCTCTGTACGAAGTTACGCTATAAATGTAAATCCTAACTGTAAACTGAGAAAAAATTTGTTTGGAAACATTTAAAAATTGTTCATTAATTATTATGAAAATTTAGAAATCAATAATGACATAAAATGCATTTATGTATAGTCGCATAGTTTCGACATGTACATGTTTTTAACGCATGCCGTGATATAGAATACGTTTACTTTTCATTTTCTCTAAACAAAATATTGCATGTTAACATTTTTTTATTTTTGTTTTGAATGATCTAAACTCACATACTATACATGTTAACAATAGAGTCGTTAGACCCTGAAGTTGCGCCCATGGGCACAATGCTATGCCATCGAAATATTCTAGTTTTTCACTCAATTTCGTGTCAAAATGAAAAACCATTTTTTAGCACAAGAAAATAAACGGATCCCTGGAGAAAAATATATTTTTGACCTGGATTTGTATTTTTTTAAAATGGCACAAAAATGCTTTTGCACTGCAGATTAATCAAAAAGGTTAAGATAAATAAAATAAGATTTAAAAATTCATTAAATATTTTATACAATGCATTTTATCACAAATTCAGCTTTTATAAAAGCTTGATACTAAGATACAGATGTGTGTTAATTATAAAAAAAAATCTATTTGTTTTTCCTTATTGAAAGAAAATTTTGCAAATTGAGAAATGTTGCATTTTCATTCTAAAGACATTTTTATGTTGACTTTCACAAACGAAAATTGTCAAAACTGACCGAGTGAAAAGTCAATCAAGTTCATTCTGCGAATAGAAAATCCGTGCACCGTTCCAATCCTGATAATTGAGTCTATTTTTTTCGGGATAAAAAGGGGACGAGTTGGAAAAGGAAACGGATGGCCAGCTTTTGTCTGCCTATCCACAATTTTAAAACTTGTGTCGTATCTGTCGATTGTTTTCTGTCATGCGAAAAATAGTTCGCCCTTTCAAAGGACAAAATTAAAATTTACGCAAAACTTTTACAGTGCCCAATAAACGATACAAGCCATACGATATGGCGTATCTCATCAATCTC
>Ga0157363_1003815_pt1 | contig 13742 bp, 9 predicted proteins | sample AttsexASBM1_FD_111477 | JGI IMG/M metagenome (GOLD analysis project Ga0157363, IMG submission 111477) | Fungus gardens microbial communities from leaf cutter ant in Ribeirão Preto, State of São Paulo, Brazil - Atta sexdens ASBM1 | ecosystem: Host-associated > Fungi > Mycelium > Unclassified ...
TATATATATATATACTCGTTTGTGTTTCTGTCTTTTGTACAGTTTAAACTCGATTTTAAGAAATGTTGAAATATACACAATTTGGATGACAAACAATCGCCCAAAAAACTTTTCTAGTTTACTTGAGATTTAAAAATTTCACACTTTCAATATTCATATAAAAATTTTAATATTGCATAAATTTGTAAATATTATTTATATCATATTTAAATGTTGTCCTATTTTAGAAAAACGAAAAGTGATTTTTTTATATATAATGTAAAAATTAAAAGTTTAAAAAATAAAAATTGTTATGTCTTTTTATTAATTTCTTTGTTGCATAATTTGTTAGCAAAGTGAAATATGATTTTAATTGCAGTTCTAAGTGTGATTATAATTGATTTGAATTCTCCACACAAAGGATATCCTCTTGCATAATACACATCTAATGATCATGTTAAGAACTCACATACAACATGAAAGGTTATCATTATAACTAATAAAATGTATGTAATAAAGTGATTTTATTGTTTCAGTATCTTATGAGCGGTTGGGCGAAAGGTTATAGTATCCATTGCCAACCGGTGGATTATTCGTCCAGCCCGATGGGCCTCAGAATGGCAAGAACCTGCTGGTGGTATTATTTTAGCAAATTTACTGAGTTCTTTGATACGGTGAGTATCGATTTTCACTTGGCTTGTCGAGTAGAGTAGACTAAAACAGATGTTAAAATACGAAAGTTCCGTTCGATAAATTCATTTATAACTTTTACATAAATTTCAATAAGTATCTTCGAGTTTGAAATCCTTGTCTTTAAATAATTTATGAAAAAAATAGTTGTGTTTTTTATATCTTTGTTTTATTTCTTTAAAGATATATTGGAACTTTCCAATTTGCCACTCTTTTTTCTATTCCAAAAAATTATTATAAAGAATCATTTAATCCCGTTATTCATGAATGTGTTATATCTATAAATATTTTATAAAAATAAAGAACTTCTCGCGAATCAGAATAGCATTTATTATATTTTTAAAAAATTAACAAAATAATTTGTTGGGGAAATATTTTAAGCAAATTACTGAAATATAACGAGAAAAATGAAGAGAACAAGAGAAAATTTGCATATTTTTTAGCTGTTCTTTATTCTAAGGAAAAAGAACCAACATGTTTCAACGCTTCATGTAATTCATCACGGAGTAATGCCCTTTTCTGTATGGATGGGGGTAAAATTTGCACCGGGCGGCCACAGCACGTTTTTTGCCCTTCTAAACACCTTCGTACACATCGTGATGTATTTCTATTACATGGTAGCCGCAATGGGACCGCAATTCCAGAAGTACATCTGGTGGAAGAAGTACCTCACTACTATGCAAATGGTAAGCTCAATGTTATCTCGCGTTATTACGAATTTAGAAGTGACAATTGTCTATTATACCATTTTATATGATATCGTACTCTTTGCAAATAGCGTTCTATTCGTTATATTTCGCATTTTGTCGACAATTGATTATTTTATATTACTATTATATTTATATTTACTATTTTAAAAATATATTCCACTTTTAAGAGATGACATTGTAACTTATTTTATACTTTTTGAACGCAATAATAGGGATCAAAAAAAATGATTTTAGGTATAAATTCATACTTGTAAAAGATATGTAACTCTTAATCATAAAAACAATCGTTTCTCAAGTTCAGTTGAATTAATTAAATAAATGAAATAGACAAAGCGGATTATCAACACAAAGATGAATCACTGACTGAGTTCTTAATTTGAAATCTCATTTACTCTATAATCCTACCCATTTGTCGATATTGTTACTGATTTCTCTAGCCTTTAAAAATATATCGATATATTTCAAACCATAGCGATTCTTCGCACATTTTAAACATGCTACAGAGCATGTTTTTTTATTATCGCTTTTATTAACAATTTATCCTGTTGATTTCAGATACAATTCGTGATGATCATGTTCCATCAATTCCAATTGTTCTTCATCGAGTGCAACTATCCGCGAGGTTTCATGATCTGGATCGGCTTGCACGGGATCCTATTCTTCGGGTTGTTCTCGGATTTCTACAAGACGAAATATACATACGACTCAAGGAAAAACTCCGTGAAGAAGATGCAAAACGGTATTTCCGGTGGAGCTTGCATGCCAGTTTTGGACGATAACGATAGCGCGACGCACAACGGTGTGTCCTCGTACACTACAATTTACAACAAGGAGTACAATAGCTGTTACAGCAACGGCACAAACAACGGTTATGTTGCCAATAATAACGTCACGGAGAAAAAACTCGCTTAGGACACGTGGGAAGCTCGAACATTTTTTTTATGTGCCGGTCAGCTGCTCGTCTTATTATACCTACAATTATCATTCTATCGTGAAAGATCACTTTGCAACATGTCCATAAACTTAGGCATGAGGATAAAAAGCCAAATTACATGCACGTGGTATGGAAGACAACGAGACAAGGTTTCGGATGGAAGAACTGGCACGTATCATAAAACGAGACATCTCGTTATTCTGCGTTGTTAGCAGAGCAGTAGTTGTGTTCACTAACATAGTCATCGACGACAGGGCTGTTACGATGTTCGACGTTAAAACTAATAGGAAGAGGAAGAAGAAAAAATAAATATAATACAACTAATCGCCGTGGGAAAAAATTATTGAATCATTTTCGGGTCTTTGTGATATGGCGTGGTCTTTAAATTAATGATTTGTGACATCTGCCATACGAAAATAGAACATTAATTATTGGAAATCATTAATAGTACAGATACGAATTAGAAGGAAAAAAACTAAAGGACTACTTTTGCGATTTCCATATTTGGCATTATATGAAAATTACTGCGGTTTATAAAATCTTTAAATTACGACTAGTTTGACAAAGCTAATTAGAAATGAGATCACGACGAAATGTGAAAATAAGCTGTAAGCTGGGTAACATTAATACGCACACAACATGACGAAGAATATAGAGTATTCATCGTTGATAACTATACTGGAAAGAGCGACATTCGCTGTGCGTACAATTTTTTTTGTACTGGTTGTGTACGTATTGAATACGAGTGTGGATGTTTCTTAGTCGTACGTAATTTTTCAAGGCATCTCTTGTTGAGACACATTGCTGGAACTAAACTCCCCTCCCCCCTCATCATTATCGACTCTGCCGATCCGATTGTTTCATCTTCGGATAAATTATGTGGTAATTTAAGGAATAAAAGAGAGCGAAAGAATGACTAAGATGAGCTTTATCAAAAAATTGAACAACCCAATCTCTGTCTCTTTCTAGCCCCAACTGTGTTCAAAACTCCGGTGTTCTTACAAATTAACGTACAAATCAATTCGCCCAAAATATCGTACAACAAAGTTGGCTGTACAATTATATTGGCAATATAATTAATGATTCGTAAAAATTATCAATAAGTAGTTTGAAAATGCCTCATTTCTTTTTCCAAATAACTGTTGAGTTTTCTTCAAGATAATAATAACAAGATAATTATCTTGTTATTACTTAATCAATTTTTAAACATTACGATTTATGATTTAAACATTACGATTTTAAATTTGTCTTATATTTGTGTCTTTTTTTATTTTAATTAAAAAAAATTAATTTAAAAATTTAATAAACTTTTTATTTTAAGTTCTCAAATTTACTTTATTTATAATATAATATGTATTTTATTTATATAATCCTATATTGCCGAAAATAACTTATTAATGATAACTTGTTTATTTTGTTAACAATTTCTATTTTTTACCGCTATTTATATTAATTAATTTTTACTTTCTATTTTAACTTTCGCTTGTCTTTTCATAACTTTATGGAAACTTTACGAATTATTAGTAATATGCCAACCTCATCGGCTATATCATGACTTTTTACATATATAATTCACCACGTGGCTTGATTCTACTACTAGTGGTACAATGATGTTTATAGTAAGCTGCCGAAAAGAGTTTGTCGCTTTGATTGCTTTGTTTTCAAATATGAATGGCAATATGTAGCCATGCTACATATTGCTGTACTGCGACTTGTTATTATCGTACATGACGCAACACGCTTTAATCGATCAGAAAAGGCATATGACGTTCATGTCATGAAAATCACATTCTAGTATCGTAGAATCAAGCTTCGAGAAAGAGAGCAAGTACTTTTATGAACAATGAGCCTCTCTTACACGTGATCCGTAAGTTTGATCACGCGATCGAAGAGTCGAACGAATGTGTCTCAAGATATGTATACACACACGCGAATAATACTATATTTGAGGGGAAGGGCAATGTTTAGAGATCGTAATAGTCGCACTATAAAATTAATATATTTGTACACACTTCCTATTTTTATGAATATATTATTTATGGTGATCCATAATAAAATCTCTAATGATAAAATGTTTCTCTCGACTGTAATAAATTCAACCTCGGCTATTTTTACAGGCATAAGCTAGCTCTAACGAACGAGAGTGAGAGAATTATAATCTTAACATCGTATTCGTCATAATGAGCTTCCTCATGAAAGTACATACATTTGATGATGATTGTTTGCAAAACAATCAGACAAATATAATCACCGAAAATCATTCACAATTTTTTTTTATTTATGCTTACAACGAGTTTGTAAAACGTTCCAATCCTGCTTGATCCAAAAATACAACGATTTTTTATTATATTCAGAAAAATGCATATAAGATGTAACTTGTATTAAGCCCAGATTTGAATTATAAACATGATTAGACGACGAGAATATGTATATTTCCTTAGATTATTATATAAAGAATTAATTTATCTCTACATAAACGCGTTCCCTGTGTTTCCGAATTATTACAATGCACTTTAGAATTGACGTTTCAGTCGTCGATTTTTCATCTTTCAATTTAATTCACTACTCATTTATCGAAGCTTCGCTTTGTCGTTCCGATTAAGCATAAGTGTAATAGAGGACATTCTTGTGTCTTATAACGAAATATGGATGACAACGCATACGCATAATCTGAAGAACTGCCGTAATTGAATAAGAGCGTGCACGAAATTTCATAAGACATGAATTAAAAGCGGAAATTTAAACTAATAAGAGAAATATTTAGCGAATTCTCTCAAGTGTTTCAGAGCTTTATGCAATTTTTTTTATCTTACGTACAATATAATGCGATAAAAAGTAAGGTTACTTCCTAACTAGTTAAACTTTTAGATGGTAATTGGACATACTATGTTACGTTATCTTATTGTTAATCTTGTTTAAGTTGTGATATTGTGGTATAACAGTACTAATTAATACGTTTAAGAAAAAAAAAAATTCGACAAGATAGACGATGAAATGTAAATTATAAATTTTTTTATGGGTATCATAGATAATTTTTAGTTTTTAGCAAAAATAATAAATCTCATTAAGATTCTGAAATCTATCAGTGAAGTATCATATTGTTTAACAAAACACAGAATAGTCGAAAGATTGTACAAAAAATTTAACTTGCATCTCTTCGAACAACTGATAAACAGATTATAAAAACTTTTAAAGAGACCAAGAAAATCTTTCGATTTTTTTTCCTAACAGATGCAATACTTTTCCTAGAATATCATTGCTACTATACATTTTGTACTTTGACTACACTTTGTTAACTTAAGCGAGTCACTTTTTCTCACGCATTGATCACAATATTTTTCTAACGAGAAATCAGATTGAGCTAACTGCAATTTCGCGATATAGCTTTAACCTCATAAATCTAATTATTTATTAAGAGAAATTATTATTTATAAACGGAGTAATCACTAAGTTTTATTCTTCTTATATTTCTAGCAACGTTCATACGAAACAATTACGGAAGTTTGTAAGAAATAAGACAACCGTATAAACGTCGTATTTTATTTTTTTTTTAAATTAGATTATTTTATTCTTGAAATATTAAAACATATTAATGTTTACATCTCTGTTTTTCTAAAATAATTTTTTAGTTAACGAAATGTAAAACGCAAAGATCTTCATAGAATTTTAGGGCATAATGCTGAATAATAAAATGCGATATCTTCACATGTATATATAGAAACGAGCGATCTGCGCGTGGTAGCATGATATGCTACCACATTTCACATTCATGTTTTTAAGCGCACTCGAAAGATCTACCAAAAGTGAGAAACTACGACAATGAAAAAGCGTATCGCATCATGTACCTAAACGTTATGAGCTCTGTAATGATTCTCATTATATTTTTGTACATAATTGGGGAAAATTACGAGAGAACAATAAAACGATTGAAATGAAAGAAACTCGGCGTACTCGAATATTGCAAGGAAGTTAATTAACAGGCACACAATGAGGGAAATTTGCCCAATAAATCTAAAAATATCTAAAAGTAAATTTGTTACATAAAGTTTCTTTGAAAAAGGACATTTTTTTTAAAACAATACATACATTTATACCAGTCATAATTATTCGACTAACAGATATTTTATTAGAATAATCGATACTGTTTTTGTTGTATATTGATTACATAATTCTAAATTATATTCTAAATTTAAATCATTCACGAACTCTTATCAATTATACTTGAATCGATATTGGTTCGTCAAAAAAAATTCTGAATCCAAAAAACAATTATTAATAATATATTTCTATATTAATATATTTCTAAATACATCAAGATTCATCTGAATCATTTTTTAAAGGTGATTCAGAACTTTTTGAACTGTACTAATATAATATGGATTCAAAAATAATTTAAAGACAATTTGAATATTGTTTCAATAATTTAAATTTAAAATACAATTATAATCAACATATAACTCAACAATATCAATTATTCTAATTAAGAATTATCTGTATTAATCACAACATAGAATATTTATTTAACTTTAAACATCTTGTTTGAATAATTATGAGCGATAATGTATGTGTATATATTAGCTCGACTTTGATTGAACCGTAACGCTTGTGATATTGTAATGTGATTAATGTAGAACTAGCTTTATGCATAAATGTTTTGAAGTATTCTAATTTTGATTGGCCAAATCGTAAAAAAATGTTTCTAATTGAGCAAATGTTGTTTCAAAGCATTAGTAATGAGATTTTGGCTGCACCCATAGTCATAGGTCAGTACATAATTACACCAAAATATTTCTTCCTTTCATTTGCTATTATGAGAGCCATCTCATATAAGGAAACCTTTGTATCTCATATCAGGAACCCTTTTTTTGAATTAATAAAAATCGATAATTTTGATAAAAACTTTCACATACTGCAAATAAGTATAGCTATTATCGATTGCAAACTTTTGGCGATAAGATTTTTGAACATATTTCTCTTGAATATATTTCATAAATTTAACCCTTCATTGACATATTGGGTAGGAACTACCCATAAAATTATTTTAACTCTCTGAAACTCAATTTTCTTTTAAATTTCTTTGTAGAACAATAATTCAATATTTATAAAAAATCTCTGTTTTTTTCAATTCCCAAAATCGCCTACATTCAATATGCAAAATAAATACCCTTATCTAAAACCAACTTACAAACTAATTTTTTTGGAGTATCATATCTGAACAACAATTCTGTAAATTTTTAACTTATTAATATTTAACTTTTTTAATATTGAATTTTTTAAAAGTTACAATTTTTCAAAAATTTTACTTGTTTTTTCTCTATTGAACTCAAGAATTTTTTTCACAAAAACTATAATGAATTTCAATCAGAAATTTGAATGTATTCTACAGACCTTGAAATTGACAGACCCATAATTTTTTTCATATTGATTGGATTTTTTAAATGAGAATGTCAGTTGTTTAAACATTGCTTTGAGTGTGAATCACTCAGTGTGTCAAAAAAATAATCGAAAAAAGATATATGTTAACGAAGGGTTAACATATCTAAAAATAAGAGTCAAGAAAATTAAATAAATTACAAGCCTTTAAAAAAAAGATATTTCATAATATTTAGGCTTTTACTTTATATTCTTACTTACTTTACTTTATATAAAAAACGCAGCTGTATTGCTTTGTTGGCATTCAATTTCAATTGTCACGAAATGTGAATTTAGAGCGGATTACCAATGAGTAAACATTGCATTTATATTGCACGATTAACGATTACGATTAAGATATGACTCAATTACACTTGTGTTAATTAAACGCGTCGCAACACTACTCAGTTCTCAATTGAGTAATTCCACTACTTTCCATATCCCCGAGATTCCATGAAAAATTATACAAACGCGCTAAATTTAAATGATTTCGATTGATCGATCTCCACTACATTACTTTTACATGTGATTCCAAATCAAAATTTTCGACTATCATGAGGATACCTAAAGTCTGTATCACACTACACATTGGAGATAAGGACTACAAATTAAATTTCAATCAGAACAAAATGGATTAAAATTAAAATCGTTTTTTTTTTATATAATAAAATAGAATACTCGTAAATTAAATGCATGATCTCAGTAATAGTATAATTGTTACAATTTAATAATTTCTTTATTTCAGGCTACCAGAACGAATGGAATTATGTCAAAACGACATTTTTAATAAATCTTGCATAAGTCTTTTTTTTCTATGTAAATAAAAAGTCTTATGAAAATTTTATATTAATATAATTTTATATTAATATAATATACTAACCTTATTCTTTATAATATACTAACCTTATTCTTTTTAAAAAATTCATATAATCTTTTAGCCTTCCAAATGAGAATTCTTCTAAAATGTCGTCTTTTTCTTATATTTCTTCTTAAATGCCCTTATTTGGATTTCCAAACAATTTAAAAATTGATACGCACGAACTAAGCATGTTTTGAAAAGACCGGCAATTATGAGAGTGGCGATTGGAGCGCGACAACTTCCGGTCGGCCGCTCCGCGGCCGCGGGACGCCGCCAGAACGATTCACGCATGCGCAGTAATAATGTAATAGGCTAGTACATTCCGGAAATATGGCGCCCGAATGAAGGACGCTGAGCGAAAGTGCTTGCCAGATCTGTCGTGTTTCGCATATATTCGCATAGCCGGTCCGACAAAGTCGGTCCGCCAATACGCAGAATGAGTAATCTGTCGCCGTTTGGCGGCGGCAAGAATCCACCTTGGGTCCGCAATGCAGGTGAGCGATTTTTTGACGCGTGTTTTCCCTACTGCGAGACGAACACGAACGAGGTCTTCGTCGTATCACCCTCGTCGTCGTTCCGTGTGCAACGTGACGGAAAGCTGCCAAAATCCTTTATTATTGGCTCTGCTTCATGGCCGAACATACATTCGACCGTGTGAGTGTCGCGATCTTATTACGCAAGTCCGATTCGCGCTGTCGGTTGCGTTATGTTCCATTCTGGAGCACGAGAGTTGCCTTCGACCACTCGATGACCTCCAAACTGCTCGCTGCCAGTGAAACAGTGCCCCAGAGGAATAGTTCACAGTAAACACCAACTAACAATAACATAACATCGCGTTAGAATTTCACGCTCGACAATAAAAATAAAAAATAAATGTAATGTGACACATGTTGTATGTAACAGTTACATTATTGAATGATAATTGTTGATGTTATTGTTAGTTAGCGTTTAGTTGTCTTTTTCTCTTTCTATTATCCTTTCTTTTTGCTGTTGATTACTTCTCATGAAAAACTTCAGATCTGTTTTCTATACTTAAGCTAGTTTATACTTTTGGAACTTAAAGTAATCTATAGGTATATTTATTTAATATTTGATCAAAGTTAGAAGGAAAATTCTACTGCAGGAATAAAAAAACTTATTCTTGAGTAAAATTAATGATATCCGGAGCAACTTGTACGTCACATAAACTTACAGCAACATTAGATTTGCATTGCTTGAAATTCTCAAAAATTTATTTACTTAAAACAAGACAAACATATATTTCCGCATGGAAAAAGAGAAAGCAAAAATTCTGTATGCAAAAAGTGCAAAACAACGTGAACGAATCTATTACTGCAACATTTGCAATGTTACTGTAATATTGCTGAAATGATCTATATTATATAAAAATATATTGTTACTAAAATAAAACAATTTTCTGGAATGATATCTTTCCCTTTGCATATTTATAATGTAGAGAATACATAGATATGTAAAAGATTTGAAAATGTATGAATTTAAATTGTGACAGGTAAACTGTGATAAAAAAATTTAAATTATATAATTATTTTTGATATTTTTTCTTAAAAGGACAAGGTATACAAAACATCCAACAACAAATGTTGGGCCAAGCCATGGGCAGTATCGGAGGACAGCCTATGGTGCAGTATCAACAGCAAACCCAACAAGTCTATCAACAGAGTCTAGGATTGCAGCAAGTAAGATATGGATTAACATTTTTATGTATTCAGTATCAGATTAATTATTTAAATAATTTTGTGTAGCCCAACATCACCATGGCATCAATGGCAACTCTCGGCTCGAATTTACCATCGGGTATAGCAGGACAATTATATCCTCAAGTCGCTACAGTTTCATATCCAACGCCACGGGCATTAAACACAAATGCTTTTCAACCCTCTGTAGCTGGTGTTCCACAACAGGTGCAACAGAACGTACCTTCGTCATCGACAAAACAGAGGGTTTTCACGGGTACTGTTACTAAAGTACACGATAACTTTGGCTTTGTAGATGAAGATGTATTTTTTCAAACTAGGTAAGTAAACTAGGTAAAAAGAAATACAATTTTCTTAAGCCTGAAACACAATGAAAACCATCGGCACACACAGTAGTCTAGTGGATGTCAAAATTAAAAATAACATAACAATCAAATTTTTCGTTATTTAATTTTTTTATAATTTCGCATTCAACAATATATTTATTATGTAATATTATGTAATATTATGTAATATTATGTAATATTATATATTGCACACTTAAAAAATATATATCGGCTCCTCTTTTGCAAAGCAAATTTAAAAATGAAAGTTTTTTGCTGCAAAAATGTTTTTAGATATGATTTTCTGTAAAAATTTGGCAAATGTATAAACATATATAAACAATGGATGAAATAATGATTCTGAAGGAACATTTTCTTTGTGTATTTTTGGCAAATATATAGGCAGCGCCTGATATAAGACTGTTAAACTTTTGGAAACTCAAATAATTTTTTGGCAATTAATTTTTCAGTAAATTGTTTAAAATGTTAAATTCTTGTGATCATTAGTAATATACTACATTCACTTATAATTTATAGATCACTATGTTACTATGTTATTATGTTATATTACTATATGTTACTGTTTTACTATGTTTATACAAACTCTTATTTAATAATTAATATTTCGAATATTTATTTTCAATTCCCTACACTTCTTTACAAACTTAACAAGATTCTCGACTCTGAGCAATGAATTAGTTATCTTCATTTTAATAATCGACGTATTGTTCAATTTTTACTTATCGATGTATATTATAAGATGCTAAAAGAGAGAGAATTTTATGATCTCTTATTACAATTATTAATTTATTGTTGTTTCTCACTAGTCGTGTAGAAAAATTTTGATTTTAATTTATTACATATAAGAATTGAAAAGAGCATTACATTTATATTGAACTGACGAAGATCAACTAAACATCGAAAATATTATTCGTTAGTGAAATTAATTCATTAATAAAAAGATTATTACATTACAACACAATTAGTATTTGCTCCTTTCTGAAAATTTTTTTTTTAATTTATTATATTTTAATTTATTATATTTTATATGCTTTTACTTTGTATACTCTACTGAGTCTCTTTTTCTCTCTCTATTTCAGTGCGTGCGTAAAGGGATCTAATCCCATTGTAGGAGATCGTGTGCTTGTAGAAGCGTCGTACAATCCTTCAATGCCGTTTAAATGGAATGCCACTAGAATCCAAGTGCTGCCTATGGGTAATAATAGCAACAGTGCAAACACTCAGCAAACTAATCAGCCAAACCGTCAGCAACAGCAGCAACAGCAACAGCCAAATAGGACATCGGGCACTTACAATGCTGTACCTCCTCCCACAGAAAATCCTAATAACAGGTGGAAAAATATGTACATAATTGTTGAATAATTAACAATATTATTATATTATCTATAACATATATTATTAGCTTATATTATTATGTTATTCATATTTCTGCGATATAAAGTAGTGTTTAATTTTAAATATTTGAATCAATCTTTAACACTAATATCTTTAATATTAATATGTTTAGTAGAAAAAAGCAACTTTGCAACTATTATAAGATACTTTAATGTGATTGGTTATATAAAATCCATTGAAGAACTAAGTACAAGAATCAATAATATTAAAAGATTTTATAACACAACTGTTTTTTCTACTGAAGCTGTTATCAAATGATTCAAATTTGATAGCTATTTATAATATTAAAAATTTGGAAATATTTAAAACAGTATTTAAATACTCAATGTTTAAATCCAAGTTTCAATAAATATTCCGAATATTTTATCAATGTAAAAAAATTGTATTGTAGTAGGTTTACATCAAGTACAACAAATTCCAATTCTACCAGCAACCGTAACAAAGTTAGTAGAGTACGAGAAAGATCTCCTCGTGAACGGAGAAATGACGACGAGGAAATAGAAAGAAAAAGACGTCGCGAAGAGAGAATAAGAGAACGCGAGAAGAAGGAGGATCGAAGCCCATCGAGGACTAGGAGAAGCAAATCGCCAAGACCACGCCGGCGTACGCGAGTCGTGCCGCGTTACATGGTGCAAATACCGAAAATTGCACTTGATTTGTAAGTGCAATTTATCTATTTTATGAACATGCATACCATTGGCGGAGTTTTATTGCTCCTTATTATACTCCTATTGCTCCTTATACAGGCCTGAAGCAGATGTTCTTGAAATAAGAAGACGCTATCAAAATATGTACATTCCTAGCGACTTCTTTTCCACTAACTTCAGATGGGTCGATGCCTTTCCACCGCATATGCCATTTACTCTTAATAAACCGTGCTCCTTTCATGTTATGCATAAAGATGTCGATCCATGTAATGAAAATACAGCAGTACTGGAACCATCGGATGCTGATTATCTGTTTTCTGCGAAGGTCTGTCAAGAAGTTGTGTCACGGTTATCATTATATGATAAAATACAAGCAAGATTTTGTAGAAACGCGAGATATATGTAGCACGAGAAACTGGAATACAGACACATATTCGCATATCAAAATAATTTTATGTATTGAATATTTCTCGATTATTTTTAGGTCATGCTCATATCCATGCCCGCCATGGAAGAGATATACAAAAGATGTTGTGGTGTTTCTGAAGACAGAGATCCCGATCGTGATTACGTTCACCCTACACGCCTTATAAATTTCTTAGTAGGCTTACGAGGCAAAAACGAGACAATGGCCATAGGTGGACCATGGAGTCCTTCATTAGACGGTCCTAATCCTGAAAAGGATCCGTCTGTGTTAATTAGGACGGCTGTGAGGACCTGTAAAGCACTTACCGGCATAGATTTGTCCAGTTGCACTCAGTGGTACGTCTTATCACATAAAAATACTTTTCGTTGTACATCTCTGAAGCACTTCCATAGACTGCTTTTTTTTAAAGCCCCGATTCGTTCAAAAAGCAATGTGATATCACCAAATTTTTCTGCCCGTTAATATTGCATATTCTGTATTTTCGTCGATACTACTTTACAAACCAAAGGTCACAATTACGGAATTATTCTTCATTTATAAAAAATTCCATTCTTTTTTCCTAATTATCTAGGACTACATTTCTAGAGCTACATTTCTCTCATGACATAAAAACGAGTTATTAAAAAAAAA
>Ga0157363_1003816_pt1 | contig 13740 bp, 11 predicted proteins | sample AttsexASBM1_FD_111477 | JGI IMG/M metagenome (GOLD analysis project Ga0157363, IMG submission 111477) | Fungus gardens microbial communities from leaf cutter ant in Ribeirão Preto, State of São Paulo, Brazil - Atta sexdens ASBM1 | ecosystem: Host-associated > Fungi > Mycelium > Unclassified ...
CAAAGTGACGTCATACAGCATGGACAACACATGTTGGCCTCATGTTATACTCATGGTAGTTTAGGGTAGGGTGCACAGTAGCTAGCACGGACCATGAGGAATAGTATATAAGGTAGACTACTTAGGAACTCTATCGAGTTCTCTTGTGTTACTCAATACAAGAGTTGTTTCTTGACTTAACTCTTTGAGTCTTGATCCATAACAGTTATGATGCGTGTGAGGACTAAACATTTTTCTTTTTCTTTTATCTATTTTTCTTGATTTTATATTTCTTTTCTTTTGAATTTCTTTTTCTTTTTATTAACGATGGAGAGGCACATGACTGTGGTCACATGACCTGTCACATAATGTGAGGTCATAGGCCTAGAGCAGGCTGGAGTAGTCTAGATGAATGATGTCAAGGAGTGTGTTAACTACATAGCTACCTCATAGACAACACATGGACATTAGGGCAGGAGTAATTATTAGTAGCACAGATCATGTGTAATTTATATAAATAGGGTAGCAATTCAGAAGAGACTTCTTGTCGAGTTCTCTTGTGATCCCTACATTAATAGCCTACTAAGAGCTTTACTTGCTTGTGTGATTATTGAACTTTGTGTCTAGTGGTTGCTACAACATCTACTCCTACTTGTTTCTAATCTACTAGACTCACCTCATAAAGCTTGGGTATATACAAAGATAAATCTTTGTTATGTTTATCACTTAGTTCATATCACTGATGGTAATGAATGTAAGACTGCTTTTAGGACATGTTATGAATTGTTTGAGTGGTCTATAATGCTCTTTGGTCTTACCAATACTCCTATAGTCTTCCAGCAATTCATGAATGTCTTTTTTTCTGATCTCTTGGACATCTGTGTCATGATCTATCTGAATGATATACTTATCTACTCAAACAATATATCTGAACATTGTTAGCATGTTAAGGAAGTACTCAAGTATCTCTACAAGGTGGGTCTTTATGCTAAATCAGAGAAATATGGATTCTACTCTGAGTTAGTAGAGTATTTGGGATATATTCTTTCTTCTTCTAGTCTTACCATATCCAACAACAAAGTAAAATTATTCAAGACTAGCTAGAGCCCAAAAAAGTCAAGGATATTCAATTTATTTTGGGTTTCACTAAATTTTACTGCTAGTTCATCTTTAACTATTTATACATCATCATTCCATTAATACAACTTATTTAGAAGAATATTCTCTAGAAGTTTGATTCTTTCTGTAGAAATCCCATCCTTATACATTGGATTCCTGATGCTTAACTGATCATGGAAACTGATACTTCATACTATGCTCTCACTGTAATCCTTTCTATTGTATATGAAGAAAACAAAGTTCATCCAGTTTCTTTCCACTTTTTCACTTTTACAACAGCAGAGTTGAATTATGACACATATGACAAGGAATTACTGGCTATTTTTGAAGCCTTCAAAATCTAGTAACACTATCTAAAAGGTTTGACCTCTCCCATCAACATTGTTACAGATCATAAAAATCTTAAGTATTTTACTACTACCAAGGTGTTGACCTAAAAGCAAGTATGGTAGTTCAAGTATCTCTCTTAGTTCAACCTTGTTATAAAGTTTTGTCCTGGTTGACTTGACACCAAACTGAATACTCTCACTAGACAGTGGGATGTCTATTCTAAAGTGGAAAATACTGGCTATGTCATAGTCAATCCTCACAACTTCAAATTCATTTTCATTCAAGAACAACCTGTGGTCTTTATATGAGCTACTGTTCTCTTCTTTTCTTTCTTTTATACAGCTACAGACCCTTCACCAAGATATTCTTTCAGCTCTTTCTAGTAACTTAGTTATTACAAAACACATCCCTGCAGATGACCAATAATCTATAGACCTCAATGGCTTTCTTTGTCTCAATGACAGAATCTATATACTATTTGCTAGTAATCTCTATACATGTGTTTTCTAATATAATCATAATTATATTCTTACTAGCTACTTCAGTCAAAAAAAAACTCTGGCTCAGTCTCCTGTCAGAGTTGTAAGTGATGGACTGGACTCTATTTTATTTTTCTTTTGATTTTATCTTCTTTCTCTTCTTTTCCTTTATTTTATTTATAGTTTTCTTTTTTCTTTATTTATTTTAGACTTAGACAGGAAAAGTAGTGTGACATCACAAAGTGTGACAGGAATGTGACACATGTCATTGTCACTGTCACAACATCAGGTGACATAGAAAAGGTTATAAAAGGTTCTGGAATAGATGATATCATATAATATAACAATAACATGTTAGTCTTATGGAAAGCATATGCTCTTTAGGGCAGGTTAGTTATAGTGTGTGCACAGACCATAGTCTGTAGTATATTAGGTAGACTAGCTTGTACTTAGGACTCTATCAAGTTCTTTTGTGTTACTCAATATAAAAGTTGTCTTTTACCCTTATATAAGAAGTTAAGTCATGACATCTCTATGCTGATATACAACAATTCTGCAAGTTCTGTGTTATTTGTATACAATTTAACCACAATTTCACAAGTCTTATGGATCTTTCAAACACCTCTCTATTTCTGAATGACTATGGAATTCCATTTCTATGAACTTTATTAAGAAACTCCCATTAATCTTTGAGTTTGACACTATCTTGGTCATTGTTGACTAGCTCACCGAGCAGGCAATTTTTATCCCTGTCCACAACACCATCATATCTGTTTGTTCTTCATATATTCTCTAAACATGGTGTTCCTTCCCATGTCACCTCTGATAGAGGTTCAGAGTTTGTTTCAAATTTTTTCTGTTTATTAGGTACTGCTCTGAACATGTAGCTTCACTTCACTCCAGGTTTCCACCCTGAAGGTGATGGACAAACTGAATGCATAAACCAGACTTTTGAGCAATATCTACATGTATATTATAATTACTAGCAAGATAACTGGTCTGAACTCCTGCTGTTTGCAGAGTTTTCTTATAAAAATGCTCCTAGTGCTACTACCAGTATTTTTCCATTCTTTGCTAATAAGAGATATCATCTGATTATTACTGTTTACCCTGAATGTGATATTGCTTTCTTCTGAGCTTGCAACTTTGCTATAGACCTTGATAAATTACAGAGTATCCTCAAAGCTGAGATCACTGTGGCTTAACAACATTATCAGATGTCTGCTGATGTGTGACATTCCTCCACACCCAATTTCAAAGTAGGTGATAAAGTCTTTATTAAGGCTCAATTCTTTAAAACCACTTAGCCCTTAAAGAAGCTCTCTAAAAAATATCTCGGACCATACAAAATCATTTCCCAGCCTAGTACTCTTTTATTTACCCTTTGTTTTCTAGAGTCTATGTGCTCTGTTCATTCAGTTTTCCATATATTTATGTTCATATTCACCACATCCAATACTTTTCCTAAGAGAAAACAATTGACCCCAGCACCAGTCATAATTGATAGAGAACTTGAGTATAAAATCTTGTAGATAGTGGACTCCAAAATTGATTGCTACCAAGTATACAAACTTCTCTACAAGATGATCTAGTTAGAATATAAAGATACTGAAGATGAATCTAAATGGATTTCTGCATTCAAGCTTACTTATGCTGCCAACTTGGTATTAAATTTTCATATCACATATCTTACTAAGCCTAGTCTACTTTCTCTGTTCTAATCATACTGCTGTATTTCATTCTCTACCTCTATATATTTTTAATAAAAATTATTATGATTTTCTTAGTATATTCTGTCTATTTTATTTTTATTTAATCTTAGTGTTATAGTACACTTGGACACTATAATTTTTCTTTTCTTTTATCTATTTTTCTTGATTTAATATTTCTTTTCTTTTTATTTTTTTATTTTTCTTTAATAATAAAGAGGTATATGACTGTGGTCATATAATATATCACATGATATGAGATCATAGGCCTAGACTCTGGAAGAAGAGGCTAGAAAAATGATATCAATGTATATGTTAATAGTATATTCACCTTATAGACAATGCATAAACATTAGGGTAAGTTTATTGTTAGCATAGACCATATATCTATTGTATAAATAGGGTAGCAATACATTGGGGACTTTTTGTTGAGTTCTTTTATGATTCCCACTTGATATCCACTTTGAGATTTATTACTTGTGTTACTATTGGTTTTTTGACTAGTAGTTGCTATAGCACTTAGTCTTTACATGTTTTCAGTGAAAATTTTTCTTTTCAAATTTTTGGAATTTAACTTTATTTCTGACAGTTCTAATCATCTTCAAAATTTTTCTAACTCATACATTTATATATTAAAAATCTTACTTATATATTTAGTACTAATTAAACAAATTCAAAATTCTAACAAAAAGCCAATAACAGAGTTCCTTTCAATACCTCTCCCTCAATCTTTTTGGGCCTTTCTTCAGACCTCTCTTCATTTCTATCCTTGCTATTGTTATTGCTATCCCACAAATCTCCTTTTAGATCCTATCTTACATTAACTACAACTCTAATTTTGGTTAATTAGGCTGTATTTTTTCTCTACTAGGTCCTGAGGAGACTTTCTGATACCCTTGTACTCTTCAACGAGTATCTGAGGTGTATTTTAAATAGCACTTAAAACTCAGCTGTAAGCAGAAACTACCATTTAAGAAATAGTTTTGATATGAGAGATACATCTGATACAGGTAAGGAAACAACTATAAAAGAAAGATAATTAGTATATAAGAGAAAACAAAAATAATGTTACTTACCTGCTATTGTACACTAGATAGTCTTGTCTGGTACACATACATCTCTTACAGAGGTTATTACCCACCATCTTTACTATGGTATCTCTGTAATACTTCTTTCCTTTTGCTTTCTTAGAAGACTATCATCCAGCCTCTCATTTTCTAAGAAAATGTCAGTAATCTCCTTGTGTTTTGTTCTAGCATCCTGGAATATTTTGGTATCCTCTTTGAGCACAGCTTTCTCAGTCAAGACTTTATTGCAGAGTTTCCTCAAATATTCCAACTTTTTCTTCTTCTTCTTTGTCTCTATATACTGCCTCTTTTTAGTCTTCTTCTATGTTTTGACCTCAGTAGCCTTCTTTGCTTTCTATACTGCCCACTCAAGATAATAAGCTTCTGTTACCTCTTCTAGGTAGGCCTGAAGTTTTGTTCCTTCTTGTATCAGCACCTTATCTCTTGATGCTACTGCTTCAGCATCTTTATTATAACTTGAGCCTAAGAGTTTGTTCAAAAGAAGAAACTAATATTGTTGGACACAAAAGAACTTGGTAAGGTTCCTAGTACAGGATTGTTTACTTTATATACCTCTGGTATATGGTCTGTGCACACCTATATCTAGCCTATCCTAAATATTATGAGTTTAAATAAAGTTATCTTATATATGACACTATTCTTTTATGATATCACATGACCTTGTGACAGTGACAGTGACATGAGTGTTTTGTGTGATAATTGTCATATCTTGTTATGGCATCCTATTCCTTCTATTTTTAGAATAAGAGAAAAAGAAAAAAGAAAGACACAAGATAGAAAAAGTCCTAGTAAAAAATAAAAAGATCTTACATGAGAGACTAGAATGGAGAAAGAACAAGTCCACCATCATAGCTTTTTGTTAGGAACAGACTAGCCACTGAACCAGTTATGCTAAAAGTATGCAATGTCAAGCTTAGCTTTAATATCTGGCTGGTGCTATATATATACTTTATACTGTACTCCTGACACTTCTAACAATCTCAACATCAGCTTGTGAAAGATTTGATGAAGTGGAGAAAGATATAATGGTACAAGAAAAAATACAATGAATTTTTCTTTGTTTTTATATATTATTAACCTAGGTACTATCCCAAATTTTTCAGGTAAACTCAATAAGACTTTAAAGGCTCAATTTTAAGGGGGTAATACTGTCATATGTCAAGTTCACCCATTCCAAAAACATGTTTCTGTAGCAATAATACAATAATTTGGATATTTGGTCTTCCATGATAGAGATACTCCTATTAAATTTGGTTTTCCATATTAGCATTTCTCTATCCAATCTCTTTTAGTGTTTTATCACAAAAATCTCTGCTCAGGGCTATGTACTGAAACTCCCTAACATCTTCTATAAATCTGACTTGTATATAAGACTAGTAGTTATACTGTAATTTGCTAGTCTGATAATCAATGAAGATTAACTTTTATTGAACTTGATTTCTGGTGTTCAACAGCAATACACTAACATCAGCACTTACCCTCACTTCAGACTCCATCTAATTCTCTGAAATTGCAATTATATGATAGACAGACAGCACAGTATATAAGCTGAAGCTATGGTTGTTCTGACAAGTCTGTATCAAATGGAAGAGTTAACTTAGTAATATGAGGAGACTAGAAGTGATACTATGTAGATAATTCATCTTGGCTTCAATAAATAATGTTATACTTAGTTTATTTGTTATATAGTCATAATTTTGGATGATAAGAGCTCAGAAGGACTTAATATGAGTGTGGTACAAGTTCAAGTTGATTATCAGACTAAGAAACTGTACATAGTGACTAAGTTTTTAAATACAGAAGTGTTAATCTAATAATACTCTATTATTGTGCATATTCTGGGTTGTTGGATACTGTAGAGGTTGTCTTTCAGAACTTCATGAGATTGATGAGGAATATAGAGTTTGGTTCTTAGATTAATAGATAATTAGAATAGAGTGTAATTCATACTAGAAGAGAATGGAAAGAGTGCAAATGTCAGATGGTATGTAACAAGAATAGAGACTGCTAAGTGAGTTACATGTTACAACCTTGGCTCAGGTTGTAACTTAGGCAAAGACTTGAATAAGAAAATAGGAATGAGTTAATTGGTAAAACATAAAGATACAAGACTGTATTTACAACTATATATGTCAAGATTGCAAGCAGTGAACTTTAATTATTTTTATTTTTATTTTTATTTATTTTCTTTTATTCTATCTTTAGAACTTAGGGTTAGGATTAGTAATGACATTACTTGGTTACACATCAGTCACATATGAGGACAGTGATGGTCACAAGTCATGAGATACAAGGAAAAGAAGTAGAAGGTTCTAAAAGAAGTGATGTCATACAGTATGAACACTACATATTGACCTCATGCCTAACACATGGTCATTTAGAGTAGGGTGCACAGTAGTTAGCATGGACCATCTGAATAGGTATATAAGGTAGTCTACTTTGTAAAGAGCTCTCTATCAAGTTTTCTAACAGTTTTCAGATGAATACACTGAATGTTATTTAAAAAGCAAGTAATTATGGGTAAGGGCAAATACTCTTTGAGTTTCCAGCACTATGTAGAGATATCAGTATATGCTGAGAGGAAAGAGTAGCAGTCTTAAGATAAGATTACTTAACCAGCTTCTTGAAATGAAAATGAATGGAAATAAAATTTACCAAAGTTTCAATTCTACTAGTAGATAAAGTACAAAATATATTAAGAATTCAAAGAGCAGCCTTACATTGCATAGCTATTAAAAGTAACACCTGTGCCTTAGTAGACACTCTAGCAAAGAACAAGAGTCAAAAACTATAAATAGCAATTGGAACAATACATGAGAATAGAGAAGCTATTTCTGGAATGGAAGAAAGTCTCTAGTCAAAATTTCAAGCATGCTTCTTTGACTATAGATAATGTCTTGGTAGAGTAGTAACAAACATATTTCTTAAAGGATAAATGCTAATCAAAATAAAAGCTCAAGTATCTCTAGTATGTTTTGGGCTTGAGAGTAAAGGTACTGATTGCTGAGAGGTTCAGCTCTGGATTAGAGTTATTGTGTACTCTAGAAAAATAAAAAATCTCTAACTTGTCATGTTCTATAACTAGACCAAATGAAACCATCAAGTTAGTAACTACTCTATAACTGTTACAAAGCTCTATATTGAACACAGTTTATACCTTGTTATCTAAGACCCATTAGTAAGCTCTTAGAAGTTAGATTTAGCAAGTATGTATTATCTAGATATGCAAATTGTGGGTATTGGAATGATCTTTAGCTTTAGCTTATGTACTGTATTTCTACTAGTTATACTGGTCACATATTTCAGAAGTACTACTTAGGAGGGTTTGTAGAGGATAAGTCTACTAGAAGATGGTGAGATATATTGTTGCCAACACTAAAAGATAATGCTAGTTTTGGTCAATTTTCAGAATAAAGATTTATAGTATAACTACTAGTTTATATACTAAGTATTCTATCTAGAGTAGTTATTTAGAAATGAAGACTGCAAACAAGTTACCCTGGTTCTAAATAGTTCTTAGATATTAGGGTGGAGATCTATAGAGTTGTCAAGGAATCTAGCAAGAATGTCTAGGGTGGAATGAAGATAGTAATCTATACTAGAAGAGATCTGGAAGTGTGGATGAGTAAAGAAGCATTATCCATAGATTGGAACAGATATAACTGGATTAGGATATAACACTCTAACAGGGTTGTATTATATATTTTCCTCTGAAAGATTAGAAGACTATTATTTACAAATGAAAGAATAGTGTAATCTAGAAGATTACTACTTGACATATCTAGTTCCAGCCTTCTGGTATAATTTTCTTGCTAAACAATATTTCTTCTATTCTTGTTTGGTAAAATCATTGATTATATATCACATAATTGCCTAAATAATTACAGTTTCTCCTATAATGCTTCCTTACTCTTATATTAAGCATCATAGCTATGAGCACTTAGTATTTGGTATTTGAGTTAAATAGAGTCTATTCAGACTTATAATATTTTGAGTTTTCTCAATTGTTGTTCAATATTACACACTCAGAAACTATTATAGATTTTCTGCTTACTTACCACTTATAACTATACAGCTATGAGCTGGAATATCTATACACAAATCAGAAGACCTAATTGTTGATTATTGCCCAATAGATATAAGTATGTAAGTTCTTCTTCATATATAGAAAGAATCTAGTAGAAGACTAGGCAATTAGGTAAAGTTAGTGGCTACTACCTTCATTAACTTGAAGATCCAAAAGTAATACATATTAACAAGAAATACTACAACAGTCTTTCTTTTTATGAATTCATAAGTGAATATTCTTACTAGCAGAATGGAAATCTAAGTAATACCATTGTCTCTTCTATCTTTACCAAAACAATCTTGCTTTTCAAAAGTAGTAGGCTCCAACTGAGCCTGATAAAAATGTATCTATTGCTAAACTCCCAGGCTTTATCAATATTGTAACTATTCTATAATGTTAGAGGCAATTTGCACTCACTGGGTATCTGTATATGTAGCATGAAAGACAGATCAGATGATCAAGAACTTAGCAGAAGAGAGGTAAATTTATTATATAGTCATAATTTCAGGAAGAGACATTCACATGTAAGCTAGGAGTATAGCACTTAATCCAAATTTATTATTAGAATAAGAAACTATACATGATAATTATTATTCTTAAATACAGGAAATGTCTTTCTAATAATAAGCTACTGTATATAGTCTAGGTTGTCAGGTACTATGGAGTTGTTATTTGGAACTTTATGAAATTAATGCAGAATAAAGAGGCTTTTATCCTCAGATTAATAGATAATTAGAATAAAGCATTATTTATACCAGAGGAAGACAAAAGAGTATGAATGAGATAACATTATCTGTAGCAGACGCTAAATGTGGTTGGTTAGTATAAATTAAGTTCTTAAATAAAGACAAAAGACAACTTTCATATTGAGTAATACAAAGGAACTCAATAGAATTCTAAGTACAAGATAATCTATCTTATATACTATAAACCTGTTATGATCTTAAGTCCAAAGAGTTAGACCAAAGAACAACTTTATATTGAGTAATTGTAAGAGAACTTGATAGAGTCCTAAGTACAAACTATTCTTTCTTATATATCATAGACCATGGTCTGTGTGCACACTACAACTATCCTACCCTAAAGTACACATGCTTTCCATAAGGCTAACATATTGTTGCCATGCTATATGACATCATTTGTTTCAGAACCTTCTATGACCTTCTCTGTGTTACATGATTGTATAACAGTTGTAACAGTGATAGTGGTATCATGTTAAATAGAGTCTATTGTTCATAACTCTGACATCACATCTCTTTTAATATTTCTTCTCTAAAGAAACTGCTTCTATTCTTTCTTCAAATTTCTTTACTAACTTCTTCACATTTTCCAAATCCTCCTCTTTCTCCCATATATCATTTTTGATGGTGAACCTCTTCCAATACACCAAATACTTCATTACTCCTTACACTTTTCTTTTATTTAATATTTTTTCAATCTTCCACTCTTTTACTTTATCAACTTCCACTTGTTTCAGTTCTTCCATTCTCTGTCCCTTCACTGGTTTCCTATACCTCACAATTTTACTAACATTCACTATTGGGTGAATCCTCATAGAGGCCAGCAACTTTAACTTTACTACATTCTTTGACACTATTTCTTATACCACATAAGGCCCTACATATCTTTCTGTTAACTTCTTTTTCTTTATCCCCTATCTGCTTGCCTTTTCATCTCTTCTTATGTCTTCCTCAATGCCATTTCTACTTCCTCTTGTACTTTTCTCATTCTTTCCACAAACTCTGCCACTTTCTCCACTTTTTCTTTTCTCCTAATGTCTGTTCCTATTCTAAACTCTCTTCCATAATTTGCTATAAAAGGTAATACTTTTGTTGCTAAATGAATCTTATTGTTCACCACAAACTCTGCTATTGCCAACCACTCTAACCAATACCTCTGTCTATACTCTGTAAAGAACCTCAAGTACTGTTCCAACTCTTAGTTTATTTATTCTGTCTGTCTATCCATTTGTAGGTAGAACACTGTTAACAACCTTGTTTCTATTTCCAGTATCTTATTCAGTTTCTTTGTCAACTTCACCACAAACTGTGGTCCTCTATCACTAATCAAACTCTTTAGCAATCTATGAAGCTTCCATACATTATTTTTAAATAATCTTGCTAAACCCTCCACCTATATTTCATTCATTGTTGCTACAAAATATACCATTTTTGATAACCTATTTCACAGTACTAATATTGTATCTTTTCCTGCCACTAATGGTAACTTAGTGATAAAGTCCACCATTAAGTGCATCCATGCCTTCTTTGGTACCTCATTCATCATCAACTTCTTCACTGGTGCCTTTGTTCTATTTTTCATCCTCTGACATAAATAAAATTCCTCCACATATTTCCCAACATTTTTTGTAACTCCTAGCTACCAACTCCATCATTTTCCATCTTCCTCCATGTTTTATTATTAGTACATCATAATGTAACTGGATTATTTCTACTCTCAATTCTTCATCTTTTAGCACATATACTTTCCCTTTCTTCAACACTAAATCTTCTTCAAAATCTTCTTCAATCTCCCATTTATCACCCCTCAAATTTTGTACTTCTGCCTTCTTCATTTCTTCTACTACTTTTACCATCTCTTCATATTTTCCTCTAACTCTTCTTATTTTTTCTTTTATTACTTCTTCTGGTCCTTTTACTACTACTTCCATTATTTCTTGTACCTACTTCTCTTTTATCAACTTCTGATTTTTGTTATCATTATCCATTCCCATTTTCCAATCTGGTCTCTTGCTTAACCCATCTGCCTTCCCTATTTTTATTTTCAGTATATGTTTTAAAGTGAAATCAAATCCTGACAGATATAATAACCATTTAGCTTGTTTTCAGTTTAACTTCTGCACTTTCATAAAATATTCCAAATTTTTATGATCTGTCCAGATCTCAAACTTAAATTTTGCACCTTCTAACAAATGTCTCCAATTTTCCAAACCTATAATCACTGCCAACATTTTCTTATAATGTATTTCATAATTTCTCTCAGTTTCATTGAGTAACTTTGAGAGATATGTCACTGGCCTCTACTATCCTTCATCACACTCCATTGATAACACCCACTCTATCACATAATCTGATATATTCATCTCCATTCTCATCTTTTTATCTAGATCTGATACTACTAATTTTTGTCAACTCATGCAATAGTCTTGCTATTTTTGCAAATCCTTCCACAAATCTCCTATAGTAATTAGCCAGCCCCAAAAACTTTTGTACATCTTTAACCAATTTAGGAACTGGCTAGTACAACACTGCTTTTACTTTTCTTCCTCTATCTTTATCTCTTCTAATCCAATCACAATCCCTAAGAAATCTACCTCCCTTACTTTCTATCTATACTCCTCTAGTTATACAAATCATTTTCTTCCAGCCTCTTCAATATCTCTTCTATTAGCTTGTCATATCCTTACTTACTTTCTGTTCCTACTATTATATCATTGATAAAACTCTCTACTTTCCCTGTATTAATCAAGTTTTTAGCAACTTGTTTACCATAGCCTGGAACATGGCTGGTGGATTTGTTAGTCTAAAAATATGACTGTTGGCTCAAACAACCCTTTTGGTATTGTAAAGGCTGCTTTCTACTTGTCTTCCTCTTTTATTCTTATGTTATAATAACTCCACCTTGAGTTTATCTTTGTAAACACCTTTTTGGTCCTAATATTCTCAATAATGTCTGAAATAAGTGGCAATGGATAGTTATTTTTCACTGTTCATTCATTAAGGTATTGATAATCTTGGACTATCTTCTTTTTTCCATTTTTCTTTCTTACAAAGAATACTAGCACAGTCTGTAGTAACTTTGATGGTCTGATATATCTCTTTTCTGTCTACTTCTAGATAAACTCCCTCACTTCTTCTCTCTCTTCTTTGAACAAGAGATAAATTTTTTCTTTTCTTGGTACAAATTCTTTCTTCAGCTTTATTGCATAGTCCTATATCTTTCTTGTTAGCATTCTTTCACTCATTTTCTTTCCAAATATCTTGATCTACTTATGGAACTGCTTTGGCACTAACTTCTTTGTCTCTTTCTCTGATCTTACTGCCTCTTCATTATCATTACAAATCTCCTATTTTTCCACTACTTTCTTTATATCCATTATCTTGCTTCTCTTTTTCTTTTTCTTCTTTTCTTCCTTTGTTTTCTCCTTCTCTTCTCTCTTTTCTTCTTTTGCTTCTGCTATTCAGATTTTCCTTGTTTCAGTCTTTATTATCTTCTACATTCTTCCAGACACCTCATCATTTTTACTTCTCCTATCTTCCAATCAATCTCAAGGTTATAATAGACTAGCCATAGTATCTTCAAGATTACACTCCACTTTTGTCCACCAATCACATCAATTTCTGTCTTTTCTTTATGCTACTGATAATAAATATTCACTTTTACAGTATTTTCTATCAACCTTTCCTTATTGAATGTTCCATCCATATTTCTTATATAAATAGATTTCTCTATTTTCTTTAATTTAAATCTTTGTCTCTGTATAAACTCTGAACTCATCACCAATCTTGTAGCTTCACTATCCAACAATACTTCCACCATTATTTTCTTTTACATATTTATTCTTTCTAATCTTATTTTTATAGTTACTTTCCTTAATAATTCTTTTTCTACTTTTCTTACATCTTTCTTTTTCTTTGTTTTTTCTTTGTTTTCTCTTCTCTCAAGATCATATTTCTATTTTTCTCAGGTTTCTCTTTGTCTAGAATACCAGCTTGCATTACTTTATCAACTAGTACATGGAATTTATTACAAGAGCCTAGTGTCAAGAACGAAAGAAGTGGACTTGATATTTTTTTATTTTTCTTTCTCATTTTATTTTATTTTTGATTTATTTTCCTTTATTCTAATTTTAGAACTAGGGTTAGGGTTAGAGTGACAAGATCACGCTGTCACATAGCAGGTCACATCAGATGACATGGTCACAAGTCACATAATACATAGAAGAA
>Ga0157363_1003817_pt1 | contig 13740 bp, 12 predicted proteins | sample AttsexASBM1_FD_111477 | JGI IMG/M metagenome (GOLD analysis project Ga0157363, IMG submission 111477) | Fungus gardens microbial communities from leaf cutter ant in Ribeirão Preto, State of São Paulo, Brazil - Atta sexdens ASBM1 | ecosystem: Host-associated > Fungi > Mycelium > Unclassified ...
GGGATTCGTACGCTACCCGAAAGATGGGAGAAAGTAGTGGCCAGCGATGGACAATACTTTGAATCATAAATGTATAACCAGTTTTTTACAATAAAGCCTCGAATTTCGGAAAAAAAAACGGCGAAAGCAAAGTTGTACACCTAATACATTTTACGATATATGAATTTTCGCCGAGCGTGCCATCAGGATATAAGATATCGGAACAGTCAGCGTAGATCATTTATCTAACAATTATCGCACGGAGCATTACGGATCTAACGATACACGTCATTGACCAAGGCGGAAACTTGCTCGATTTTCGAGAAGAAGAGATTACCGTTAGATTGCAATGGCGTCAGTGATAACGCGAGCGTGAGATGCTCGTGCGGAACGGAGCGTAGAGAGATAACACTCGCTCATCCAGCTACATCAGGAAGAAGCTCAGAGCATCGAATGTTATATTTTTAAAGTCTTTGGGATTCGCGTGCAATATTTCAAATGACTGATATCCTAAACATTAAAGATGATCCAACCTTCGACGATCGCATCGTCAAGATTGAGATACATGTACCACCTATTCGCCACAATAGTCGGATATAGTAGCGAGATAAGGATACTCATATAACAACAGAATCTGTACCGTATGAAAGCGTCAATTCTATACATCGAAGAAAAACTGATGAAGAATATATTAGTCCAGGATGCCACTAACGTGGCATTGGGAAATAATTGTGTAACGTTCATATTTGATGAGATTCGATACGAACTCAATGGTTTGGAAATTGATCATAATATAAACGTGAGCATAACTAGCACTCTCAAAAACTATGTAACAGTGTCGTCCGACAGAAGCGTGAGTCTGCGCAGACTACTGCCGCTGGATACTTTCTGTACTGCTCTATGTACTGTTGGGATCTTGCGAAGGTTATAAACGCGTATTGATCAACGCTCACGAGTAGGATAGCTAGGAATCAACTGTGTTATTGCGTATACGTAAATACGTATATTTGTATGTGAAAAAAGTTAGGGAGGAGAAAGTGCACTCAGATGCTGGATCCGAGGAAAGGGAAGCGCGTCACCGGAATTCGTGTTAGAGGGAAGAGGACGGTTGTTATTTCTCTCTCTCTCTCTCTCTCTCTCTCTCTCTCTCTCCTCCGTTGTGGTCTAACTCGTTATCCTCTCTGTCCCGTCCGTTGCGGCACTTACCATAGTATTTGCGTTCTCTCTTCTGTTGCTCTCTTTCTCTAACTCCCACGTTCTCTTCTTTCGCATACGATTTTATTAAATAGATATTATTATATATAGATATTATTAGATAGATATTATTAAATAGATATTTGTTTTTTACGATTTTTTAATAATGTGACTCGGCAATAATTTTAATTTAGCAACTGATAATATGTGTTACATTTTGATGACTCCACGATTCTTTTCTTTCGTGGAGAAAATCTGTTTTTCTCTGAAGCAAATAACGGGGTCAGCCTGCCCTAGCATGACGGATCGAATATTGATTTTTTATTATTATAAATGACATCAATTAAAGAAAAATAATTATTAGTGTTCGATTGAAAGCATGTGTATTGGCCCTTGACTCATAGATAAGTCTTTTTATGACTCACATATAAAACGAAAACACATTAATCCTCCTATTCTTTCAAAATAATTGGGAAATTTTTTGGAAAAAAGAGATGAATCATCTAGCCGAAGTTCAAGTATCGAATTGCATCACATCTCGAAAAATATATATATATATATATATATATACTGCTTTGATCAAAAAGTTCCCGGAATTCATTCAGAAAATTCAAAATACAAATTTTATTCATCAAAAGTGATATTGTTCCCTTCAAAGTACTCCCCATCGACTGCAACGCACTTATGCCAGCGCTTGATCCAGCTCTCGAAACATTTCTGGAACTCTATTGTCGGTATAGCTATCAGAGCCATCTTCGATTACCTCCATTATCTCCTTTCGGCTGTTAAAACGCATTCTCCGTAATGGTTTTTTGACTCAATCGAACAGAAAAACTCACAGGAAGCCATATCAGGTGAATTTGATGGCTGTTGGATGGTATTCGTTTCGTTCTTGGTCAAAAATTCACGGATAATGATGGCACTGTGCGACGGTGCGTTATCATGGTGCAAAATCCACGAGTTGTTTGTCCACAAATCCAAAATCAAAAATACGTGCAGAGGTAGATATACTCAAGACGGCGTAATTTTTACAAATGTCAAGCTATGGTGATAAAATTTGGTGGGAATGTCAATGATAGATGTGGCAACCTAACCAAAAAAACAACTCAAATCAGCTGACTCAGAGCATCACCTGGTGGTAATTCCGGGAACTTTTTGATCAAGATGGTATATACATATATATGTATATATATATATATATATATATATATGTATGTATATATATGAGGCGCTTTGGAAAAGCGCAGTCAGTCAGTAACACACCACTAGTTCCATTGTAATTCCGAAACCATAGTGCGTGAAGTTTTCCCGATTGTATAAAACACTTTTCTTAAGCCGATCTCCCTTAATCTTCAAGATCAACTTCATCAAGGGCCAACCTGTTCTGATTCGATCACCTGAGAGATTCATCACTGTCTTGTCTTTCATTTCCGACATTGTCACCGAGATTGTCTTCAATCGCAGAGATAGTCAATAATTTATTCCTCAATACGTCAAAAACATTTTTATTTAGTACGAAATGAATCCAGAACCAACCAGAAATTTCTGTTTTTCTACTCCTATCCATTTCCTGGCTCTCTCATAAAACCATTTCATATTTGTTCGAAGCAATTAATTATATTACTGGAAATGTTTCGAACAGGTTATACTTATTTCTTCTAATCACATGAAGCGCTAAAACGCTTCTCGTAATTGTCTCTCTATTGCGATTACTCGAAGTGCTAAAGCGCTTCTCGTAATTATTTGAAGCAGTAAAGCGCTTCGAGTAATTACATTTTCTTACTTTTCCTATTACACGAAGCAGTGAGACGCTTCTCGTGATTACTTGAAGCGGTAAAGCGCTTCGAACAATTACATTTCCTTACTCTTTTTATTACATGAAGCGGTAAAATGCTTCTCGATTACTTGAAACAGTAAAGCGTTTCGAACGATTACATTTCCTTATTATTCTTGATACATAAATCGATAAAACGCTTTTATAAATTCTTTCTCCCTTTGTATCTTTCTTTCAGATTATTTAGGATAGTAAAACGCTTTGACTAATTCACTCATTTCTCGGTCTCTATTATTTCTCGAAGCGATAAGGCGCTTCGAGTGATTCAAATCTTCTCATTTATTTATTTGTTTTTCTTCTTTCTCTTTTCCTCATTTATCCCTTCTAATGCCAATACTCTTAATCAATTTCAATATCATAACTCCTTAAATAAAAAGGAAAATTTCTAACATAGATGATAAAGCGCAATCGGGCGGGGCGAAGAAAGCGAGCTAAAATCGAAGCACTAAAAAAAAGGAGTCCCGATAATCGTAAAAATCCAGTCGGGAATTTTCATCTTAGAAGAGGCTCGTTCGAGTGCTCAGTTGAACAAGGCCCAAAACTTCAATTATTGGGAAGGAGCTTCCACCCTCAGCTATCCCTGTGGTGGATTTGACTGAGGACGATCCTCTCTCCCTTCCATTTCTAAATCTTGAATTTCCTTCCCCTTCTTATTCTCTTACTTTGACAGACTCTCCAGAGTTCGCATTTCCTTCTCTCTCTTTTTTGCCCGTCCCTTCTAAGGACAATAGATCTTTCGACGAGATTTTTCAATCTCTTGAAACCCTCGCCGAATCTGCAAGGTTCTCCCTTGACCACTCCATTTCCCACTCTCGAATACACACTAAGCAGAAAACCTAGTTATTAGCTTAATCTTTAGCACTATTATTATATTAGTGTATAAGTGTATACATATAGACACACACACACACACACACACACACACACACACACACACGCGCGCGCGCGCGCACGCACACATATATATCAAAGTAAATAAATATAACCAATTATCTTTCGTAAAAATCAATAAGACAGTAATTATCATTTATTTCGATTCACCCTTCCGATTCACTGCGCCTAGACAAAGATCGTACAGGTCCAATCCCTGAGGATTAAGTTCCTTGAGTATAAAAGAGGACCGATGGATAATCTCAAATCGGGTAATAGCGTCGCATATCGACGTTGATTCACATTTGGAACATAATCAAGTGCGTCCGACTTGTGACTCCCACCTCAAAGCGATAACCATAAAGAACCTTGGGATCTGGACGTAACAGAACGATGAAAACTGGGGGCTCGTCTGGAATTTAAAGTGTGATCGTTAGAAAGGGTAATCGGATTCCTCAAATGATAAGTTTACAACAGGAAATCTTTATAAAACTGCTCTCGATAATTCAATAGAATTCAAATCAGATACACAAGACACAGTACATTTCCACTCCTGCCAAATTCTTTCAATCCACTATTGGAGATCTAGATTGATCTAGAGTTTAATAAATCGATATTACAGAAGATATTTCAACAAATTTCTCCAAACTTCTTGTGCTTACTTTTTCCTCTTCTTGCGACCTAGAAATTCAACCAATTCAACCAAGATTTAATGTTATGACCACCTCTAAAACAGAGGGATTTAACAAAACAATGACGCACCGTAACTTATTCGCTACACTAAAATACGCTGTCGAAGTTTCTTTTTTTCGGTGGCAAAACATCCCTTTAAACTACTTTACAAAATCTTTTTTGCGAGGAAGCAAAATCTTACCAGATGAAGCTGAACCGCAATTCATCAAAGTAATAAGAATTGTGAAGCGCGCCGCATTATACAAGACTTTAACATGGCACAATTAACCAAATATCTAAAACAGGTCTACGGCACTTCAAAAAATATGTATCAATTGCAAGGGAAATTAGGCCGTTTATCAAAAGAATGAGAAAGACATAATCATATACGCGAATCAGGTGAAAATTTTAGGAAAATAAATAATGGAGGCCCATAAAATTTCGGGAAATGTCCTTTGCGATCAAAATATTAAAGTATCTTTAGAAAAGGAATGTGTAAGTGTTTTATTAGAGAATTAAAACCAGAAATTGAGCAAAGGATAGCAAGAAACTTAGATGTTCAAGAAACGGTATCTGATGCATTCCATTCGACAGACTTATGACGAAATCAAGATAGTACATCGAATAAAGCATTAAATACTAGCACTAAAACAAATCACGAGAAACCTGTCAGATATGTTATAAAGAAGGACATTCAGCTTCTGTAGAAAATTCTGTAGAAAAAAAACTGTAGAAAATTGACTAATTTTGGAACAGAGATTCTAGTATGTCAAATCTGTAAGAAACGCGGATACAGCGCTGATAAATGTCGACTTCGTAACCCTCGATAACCCGTTAACATTCTGTAAAAAAATAATATTTGTCAATTATATTCAAAATCAGGTCATAATGTTAAAGATTGTCGAACAAATAATAATAGTAGTCAGAATAAGTCCCCTTTAATTTATCAGTGGTGTAATAAGGTTATTCAGCCGACACCTATTGGAAGAAACAAAATGAACAACGTAATTTAGAAACTAAAACAAAAATCGTTTGTAAAATTTGTAATAATTTTGGGCCTATTGCTAAAGACTGCCGATCTAAGATAGGGCAAAACGTGGCATTCTTAGACTCATTGTTCTGTCGATACTGCAAGAGTCAAGGGCATCTCCTCGAAAGTTGTGAGCTAAGAATCGCAAGCAATAATCGAAGGAAAATGAACGAACAGGGAAACTTTAACGGCCCGAAGCCGAGTGTGCCACAGGAAGCCGAGCGAGTCTCACACCCATTGACATCAAAGAAGGCCCAATAGACAAAAACACACGTTAGAAATACGACCTGTAATCGTAACCCTAAACAAACAGTTGCGTATCTACTGTTCAAGTGAATCTTTGTAAATCAGGACCTCGCATTACTTTTATGCTAGATACCAAATAAATAATTAAGGAAAATTTTGTTCTCAAAGACAGCATTATTAATTACAATAACGTATTGAAATTAAACAATATAAACGAACGTCCCCGTCTATACTCTTGGAAAAAATCTCCCTACCCTTTTTGGGAAAAAAGTATTATTTCATATTGTAGCAAGCGATTTCCTTATTTCGCAATCTGGAATATTAGATTTTTTTAAATAGACTTCCTCAAAAATTGATTACGCAAAGAGATATTTAGATATATCAGGAATTAATATATCTTTCTTTTCTCCATCATCAATCTTTATTTTATGTGATAATACAATAGAAAATACAGAGATAAAAATAGGATATATACCAAAATTAAAAATAGTACACGGAATTTACCTAGGAGATACAATAGTAGAGAACGTGGAAACTTTGGAAAGGCATATTTGAACGTCATTAGACGAAGCACATTAGATGAAGAAGTTGAAATGCAAGAATCAACCTTACGTCTTAAATCTCTAAATGAATTATTTAACAATGATAGCTCAAGCATTGAAAAGCAAGATGATCAAAGAGAAATTGCAAATACGCAAATTTGTTTTATCCATCCAAAAGATGTTCAAAATTTCAAACACATTAGTAACGACGTTAGTTCAAATGATAACAATGACGAAGACAAGGTCGTTAAGACAAAAGGAATGAGAAAAAAAGAAGAAAAAATGAAGTATTTAAAGAAAACAATGAGAATAAATTAATTAGAGGAACTAAAAAATCAAGTAAAAATTCTACTAAATATTCATCGAGAGGAAGATTTCCACATCCTTTCCTAGAATCTAAAATCTTTGGAAAGGGAAATTATCAAACTTCTCCTGAAAATTTAAATAATCTTCAAATCCTTAGAAGGGGAAATTATCAAACCCCTCCTGAAAATTTGAATAAAATTCTTGGAGAGGAAAGTTATCAAACTTCTCCTGAAAGTTTGAATAATTCTAAAATCCTTGGAAGAGGAAGTTACCAAACTCCTCCTCAAAATTCAAATAATCCTAGAATTCCAGAAAAAAGTTTTCGTGCTTCCCTGGTAAATTCTACTCCTGTCAATTGGAAGGAGGGGAGTCTTACCAAACCTTACTGTGCAATACGACTCGACTTTATCAAAGGGAGTCAAAAGAAAAGAGCTCCTCTCTCGAAAAAATTAAATTACCAAGAGCAATACTCAAAAAATAATATTCATCAAAATGATTCTTCTCACTATCGGTGATCTTCTAGAAAGGATGCAGTCATACAGTCCTTATATAAATGTTCGTAATTCCAAAAGAAATAAACCATTTTCTAAAATCCTGTCTGCACAAAATCAATTCTAGGAAATGATGAAAAAATTTATGCGCAAATGCAAGTTGAATCATAAGGAGGGAATTAATCAAGAACCTTGAAACGAAAATATGAAAAATATTTCACGCGAATGTTTAGTAGTGTCAGAAGAAACTACAAAGGATAGACTCACGGAAATTACAGAATTGTTGCGTTTAGAACACTTAAGTTCTCAGGAAGAAACAAATAATCAGAATGAAACTTGTAATTGACAGCCAGAACAAGTTTCACATCCCTGGAGAAAGGTTGACAGCAACAAATATATTACAATATTAAATACCTACAATGGATGAACAACCTATAAATACGCGACAATACAGATTCCCGCAAATTCATAAAGAAGAAATAAATAGGCAGATAGAATTGTTAGAAGGAAGCATTATAAAACCTTCTCAATCACCTATCTGGATCGTGCCAAAAAAGGAAGATTCAAAAGGAAACAAACGGAAGATGGTTCTTCAAAGGAGAATGGTTCTGGACTTCCGGATCTTGAACGATAAGACTATTGGTGATCTGCTTCCTAATAGCGTCGATATTTTAGATCAGCTAGGGGGAGCGCAATATTTTTCGGTATGTGACTTAATCTTCGGATTCCATCAAATAAAAATGGATGGATCATGATTATCCCATAGATAGTCATAAAACTCTATTCGGTCACTACGAATTTGACCGGATGCCTTTTGGATTAAAAAACGCTCCCGCTATCTTCCAGTGATTAATGAATTTAGTATTAATAGGATTATAGGGAGAAGAGTTATTTATTTATATGGACAACATTGTCATCTACGCCGTCTCATTAGAAGAACACGAAAGGAAATTTGCTAACAAATATAATTTGCTAGAATAATTACGCAAAGCTGATTTAAAATTACAACCCAACAAATTCGAGTTCTTGAAAACTGAAATCCTTATTTAGGGCATGTAATTAATAATGATGGAGTTAAACCTGATCCCCAAAGAAATTAGAGGCTAGATGACAATTTCCTAGGCCCTAAAACACCAAAAAATATCAAACAATTTCTTAGCCTGTTATTATCGAAGATTTGTATAAAATTTTTCGAAATTAGCCAAACTACTAATTTATTAAAAAATGACACGTTGGATCAAGAAGACTTCTTCCAATTAAAAGAGAAATTAGGCGAAGAATCTGTCCTACAATATCTCGACTTTTCTAAACCTGTTATCCTAACTATTGATTCCGGATATCCTAGTAATTGGAGGCATTCTATCACAACGATCGATAAATAAAGATCAACCGATAGCAGTTCGCTTCGCGAACTTTAACCGAAAACGAAAATACGATATTTATAAGAAGCATTAGCCATAGTATATTGCGTCAAACATTTTAGACTTTATTTATACGATCGAAAATTTGCCTAATTACAGACCACAAAACTTTTCTCTGATTTAAAAATGCACAGGATGCGAATACTTCGCTGGAGGATAAAACTAGCAAAACACGGCTACGATGTAGTATACAAAGCAGGAAAAATTAATATAAACGCCGATGCATTATCAAGAAATCCTGTAGATTTCTTTCAGTGAAGCAACTTGCAACATAATTAGCCACCAATAAACCTTTAAACCCTAATGATCCTGAAGATGCAGAAACAATTTTCTAAAATGCTGTGATGACTTCGATAAAGAGGACGAAAAAAATGAGAATTACACGTTATACCTTTCGATAAGGAAAAAGATCTAGGCCTACCGACAATGACAAACAGCTTGAGGAAGATTTAGAACCTCCCCCGACTATGCAAAAATGTTAACGAACCAACAAAATCGCCATTAAAGGGGAAAACGCTATGCAAGATCTAACGCTATTAACAGACAAACTCGAAGTCAAACGAGAGGCAATAAAGTACAAGAAGAAAAATCACAGAAGTTACAGTAACATGAAAACGGAAAAAGTGAAGTAGAAAATAAAAACAATTCGCCAGACAAAATGAGCAGCGAAAAACGAAATTTAGAAGAAGAAGAAAAAGATGAAGAAGTGAGAGAAGGAAATGAGAACAGAAGCTCAAAGAAAAAGGAAAAACCTATCATCATTAACTACCAAGTAATAAATAATAATAATAATAATAATAATATTGGATTCACGCGACTTATTATTTTTGCGAAATAATATATGATAATGTAGCGTATTTCGTAGATACTAATGGAAAATCTTTTTTTTAGACTTCGGTTCACAGAAGTTATTCGAAAGAAATGAAATTTCTTATTTAGGAAACCTCGCCTTAGGTAAAGTTAAGGCTATAATATAAAAGACCATAAATATAAAGCCATAAATATAAAAAATATTATCATACAGCTTTGTCTGTCAATGAAGGACAACGCGAAGGGTCATGATTCTCATCCAGATCTCTGCAGCAATCAAAGACTTATTGATTGTCGCGGAAAACCGGAACTTAGAAACTCTTAGCATTGAAAACAGATTATGTTATTAGAAAACAGATTATGTTAATAATGTATCCTGGAATAATATTAAAAACCGTGTTGCAATTAATCTTTCCCGATTCATCGATCAAATTATATGCAACGGGCTAATTAAATATCCACCAAAAGACCTTCGTTCTGCGATAATTGGAGAAATTCATTGTTTACTTACGGGACACAGAGGCGTTATAAAAACATATAATAGAAAACACAAGTATTATTGGGAAAATTTGAAATCCGACGTTCAACGCTACATACAGCAATGTTTGCAATGCCAATTAAAAAAATGAGTAGTCAAAACCAAACAACCTATGATGATTACTGACACATCAGGATCTTCATTTGATAAGATAATAAAGATGATACTTCGCGTCCACCTCGAAAATATAGCTTATTGCCGAATCTAACGCGATAGTCGTAAAGTCAAAATTTTGTACGTAGCTGACCCATCGAAAACTGGCGTAAGGTCAGTGGTTGACATATTGCCCAGCCGTACAAATTGTTAACGTCATCAGTACATTAAGTACAATGCCGATGGATTGTACGACGGCATGTATTTGTTATTAGCTCGCGCGTATCTGTTCGAACACAGACTCAGACCACTGCTTATACACCGCGATCGATAAACATGACTAATGTCTGTGAGCAGTTCAAATTTTATGCCAGTATGTTTTAACATGACGTCCCACGTGAAGCGGTAAGATGTAATAATACGTGGGATCGAGCCCATAACTCGCGACGCAACTGTCGCGGAAATTTCAAAGATGTCGGTCTATAACAATGTCTGTTTTTAGATATAAGTCGTTATATTCACTAAGTATCCGGAGAACTATTGTCATAAGTTGATGGCATGCGCGTAAGCGTTCTCAGATACCGTGTTGTCTATCAATGAACTGTAAAACGACTCGCAGTAAACACAGCTCATCCAACTTTTCGATACAGTCAATGTACGGAAAGATTCTTTCGTGTCAAAAGATTAAAATTTTCTTCTGATAAATTGCAAAATTCATGTTACAGTATCCGTAGCTTGTCTTTACTGAGAAAAGACGCCAATTTGTCCAAACTAGAAGCGAGAAATTTGTATGAATCTATAATTTTACACAATTTTTTTTATCAATTTTGATATTATCGATATGTTTAGTAAACGAGATATATTTTTCTTTAGTTATCAGTAAAAAATCAACATAACCTTCGTTGACAATTTCCTTAATGACGAAATGCACGTTGTAGCCTGATAAGTTATGGAAAACTACGGATATGCGAATCCCTATAATTTAGATTACAATTTGAATGCGCGGAACCTCTGTATCGTCCGGTTAAGTGGCAAGTGATTGCATACTCGCATATCGTCAGGTGCAAATGGTTTCTCGCACACGTGGCAGTGCGTAGCGCTGTTATATTTTTGCTAAACATCGTTTTTGCCAAGCGTGAAATCCGTCATGAGTACGTTAGTCGAAATTATAGACTGTACCAAATTTCTGAGTTCTTCCGTGAACCACGCTATATAGCCCTTATCACGGCGAAAACGATAGCTCGACAGTGAGCTATCGTACGAGCAGTGCATGTAGTATCCGATACTACGCTGTGATGATGATACGTAGCTGATTCAAGATTCCCATCCCATCTTTTCCAATGCACACTTTAGGTAAACGATGAACGGAACGTATTCCTTCCTACAGTGGTTGTCGAAACTCAGCTACTTATCGTCCTCGCTCAGTAGTCTGATCACGCAATCGTTTAGCTTTCCACAATCCTCGCTATGGATCTCTAATTTAGTGCTCGAGCTAAAATAGTGGCGGCATGAGAAAAGTATTATATTATATTATATATTATATTATATATAGTAATAATAATAATAATAATAATAATAATAATTATTATTATTATTATTATTACGTAACTATCGCAGAAATATTTTCTGTTCTTGTTTCTAATCTCACAAGGATCAGGTCCTTGATCAGCGCAAAATGTCTCGCGTTATCATCCTCCACGTACAAAAGACTTATGTGCTTGCTCCTGTTTCAGTCAGCGAGTCATATCGGCATAATCCCTTTTTCATTGGTGTAGACGTTGATAGAAATGTCATTCAAAGTTTCTTAATTTAACTCATTGGAAATTCGCGCGAGATTTAGAACTGATGTATAATGCGGATATGAGGATTCCTGTTCCACATGTTTTTGAGTCAGGTGTAGAGCGGTAATAACAGACTATGCGAAACACGCATTGTCCGCAGTTTGCACGTTGATTACCGCTCTCTTTAGCATGATTTCTCGCCGGAGTTTGATATGACATTCCACGCGCAGAGGATTGTGCTTGTCGCGTTCACCGTTAAATTCAATGTACGCGATAATGCCCATCGCGTTCCTGAAAGCGATGATAAGGTAGGTTCGATGATGCGCGACACATATCACTCGCGCAAATCGGTGCATTGATATAGTTCATAGTTCCGAGTGGCGATACTTTTGTTCGTGCGTTTATCACTCGCCACATGCCATTAAAAACAGTTTATTTTTATAGAGTCATCGTTGCATTATACTATGCACATGCTCGAATACAATTTCGCTCGCATCTTCGAGGAATCGGCTCGATATATTTAGAGTTTATCACCGCGCCTGTCCGCCAGACTATGGCTTTCAAACGCTATTTCGATAATGCACCAACGAAGTCCATCCGGCACCCACATGCACGAATCTTTTACGCACAGATTCCTTCAGACTCTCAGAGCCGCGCGATATAATCAATTGTCTGATTATCGATTGATAATCGCGGGCGATTGATACGGCTCTGCTTCTCCAATGATTCTATAAATTCGTCACATTGCTGTTTCCACGCTCTTCTCTTGTATTAAGATAGCTTGCTCAACCAAATCGTGTTCCATGTTGTCAATTGCGCTATTGAATTGACTAATGACGTTATTTGATTAAATTTTGTTATTTTTATATCATTATGTGTGCTATTTTTATTAATGATATCAGACAGCTCATGCCCTGAAAAAAATCTTAAATTATGCTAACAAAGTAGTTATATTTTGATGAAATTGCAAATGTTGCATTTTTGCAGATGTTGTATCAAATTATATTGATAATATCATCGCCAAAACATGTTAATGTCCTTGAAAAAATTTGTTATTAGATATACAACTTTGCTTCCGCCATTTTCTTCCGAAATTCGAGGCTTTATTGTAAAAATCTGGTTATACATTTATGATTCAAAGTGTCCATCGCTGGCCACTACTTTCTCCCATCTTTCGGGTAGCGTACGAATCCCGCATCGAAAAAACGTCATCTTTTGAGGCTATCCATGAATCGATCCAATTTTTTACTTCTTCATAAGACCGGAAGTGCTGGTCAGCCAGGCCGTATGCCATTGATCAAAACAAGTGATAGTCAGAGGGAGCAACGTCTGGAGAATACGGCGGGTGGAACTTCCCATTTCAACGTTTCCAAGTATGTCTTGACCACTTTCGCAACATGGGGTCGAGCATTGTCATGCTGCAAAATCACTTTATCTGTCTCTCGTTGTATTGCGACCGTTTGTCTTTCAATGCTCGGCTCAAACGCATCAATTGCGTTCGATACCAATCGCCTGTGATTGTTTCAGTCGGTTTTAATGGTTTATAATACACTACGCCGAGCTGGTCCCACCAAATACAGAGCATGACCTTGGAGCCGTGAATATTCGGTTTGGTCGTCGACGTGGAAGCATGGCCGGGAATTCCCCATTTTCTGCGCTTTCTGGGATTATCGTAATGAACCCATTCGTCCCCAGTCACAATGCGATGCAGAAATCCCTTCCGTCTTTGCCTTTCAAGCAGCTGTTCACAAGCAAACAAACGCCGTCAACATCTCTCGGCTTCAATTCGTACGGCACCCAATTTCCTTGTTTCTGAATCATTTCCATGGCTTTGAGGCGTTTTGAAATGACTTGTTGAGTCACTCCCAATGATCGTGCCAATTCTTCTTGATTTTGACACGAGTCTTGCTCAAGTAATGCCTCCAATTCTGCA
>Ga0157363_1003818_pt1:0-12500 | contig 13739 bp, 7 predicted proteins | sample AttsexASBM1_FD_111477 | JGI IMG/M metagenome (GOLD analysis project Ga0157363, IMG submission 111477) | Fungus gardens microbial communities from leaf cutter ant in Ribeirão Preto, State of São Paulo, Brazil - Atta sexdens ASBM1 | ecosystem: Host-associated > Fungi > Mycelium >...
CTCATAATGCGATGCATGCCTGCGCTCTGGATCTGCTCGCGCGTCGCGTCCCCAAAACGATAATTCTCGCAGATTCTCCGCTCTCAATCTCGCGCCCGATTCTCGCGACCTTTTCAGTCTTTCCACAGTTTGCACTGAAGAACGAGCAATGTTAATTTCTTCCAGTAGACGTGATGGAAAGTTCTCTCTATTCTCGTTAGTGGCGTTCTTCTCATGAATATGTCTTCCATTAAAAAAAAATAAAATTACAGGGAATATATACAATTTTACGAAATATTTAAAAATTTAGCTAGTTACAAATGTAAAGATAATTTTGTCGGACTATTAAAATAATTAAATAATTATGAAGGATACTCGAATTCGTTATTAAATGTCAAATTTTTCAAATTCTTTGGAGTGAAATCTCATTCTTTTTTCCACTACAAAGAATTTATAAAGATGCTTTTTGCAGCATTGCTCATTATGATTTGAGTTTTTTACATAATTTTTGAATGGTTCCATAAAATTATTTTCATATCTGTAGTTATCTAAATTTTTAGATACTTTAGCACAGAATTGTTCTTTTAATGTAGAAATTCACTTGTTATATTTGTATTATAATAATAATATATTATTTATATTATATATTATATTGTATATATTTATATTATATTGTATATCCATGTAATATAAATGAAAAAAACAAGAAAACTCTTTAAAAAGATTAATGTAATAAAATAAAATATTATTATCTACTCAAGATACATATAATATCTTGATAAATTATATATTACACATATTATATGCGATGTATTATGATTTATATGATAAAATCAGAGCAATTTCGCTTGAAATAAGATCAATTTATTTTCAATTCAGTTTGATACAAAGTATGATAAAATTACTAGTATACTAACTTTATGAACGGAAAGGGAGAGGAGAGGAATTGACTATACAATTGGCGGATTAATTCGCGGTGACTGTTTTGTTTTGCATGCAAAGCAATTGTTGAATGAAAAGAACGGCTTTTAAGCACAAGTCGTCTAGACAACGCTAGTCCAGATCAACCCCGCTTTTACTCGATACACCATAATTCGGCTCTATTAGACCCAATAAAGTGTATCAGAGAGGAGGAATGCGCCCCGAGCTATGATAAATGCGATGTCCGTTGGATCGTTCGTACGCCAGAGCACACGATGTATGTTGGGGTGCGGGTGGACACCTTAATTTAGATTGAACGTAGTTATCGGGACTATCATCATTATCACACGTTTGCATTGGAGAAGAAGCCCTTGAAAAAAAATAACAACTCAGCTTTAATTAAAACCTGTGAAAAATTGTTCTGCCTGCTTTAAATATACGCTATTTCTACAAATAAATTTATTTAATAAAGATTCTTTAAAATTCTTTTCAAAAAGGACCTAATTATGAAATTTTTTTTTTAAATTTTTTAGTACTTGTTAGTATGTTGTTATGTTAGTGTTATGTTAGTTCTTATTTTAAAGAGAACATACGAATTTTTAAAACTGTCTTAAAATTTATATATTTCAATTGTATTACGTGTCTTTGTATTAATTTTAATGTTTTGTCGCAATTAAAAATTTTAGACATTTAAAAAAATTATTTTAAAATTTTAATATAAATTTCAGAATTTTTGAGAATTTTATATAATTTTATAATTTTTTAGAAAATTTTTCAGATTTTTTACTGGAATAGAATTCTTTTTAAAAATAGTTAAAGTCTATATTTTTCCAGAGAATTAATTTTTCTAGATTTATATATGTAAATTGTAAAATATTCTAATAATAAGATTTCTCATTCTATAATTTTTATAAGAAAACTTATAAAATTTAAAGATATTTAAGATATTTTTTAGAAATTAAGATATGAAAAATTCTTAAATTATGAGATATAAGAATTATTTTTTTCGTCAGTGTCGTAATTTTTTCCAGTTCACCTAATTATCATAAACAGTGTGATAAATGTTTGCATAAATTATCAACAGAGTCCGCCACAAATCGGACAGCTAAAGTCTGTGATACATGATGCGTTTTTCTTGTGCTTGATTAAGAAAATGTTACTTTTAAATAGTTAATAAATGCATACTTTTTAACAATCCCTGGCGTTGTATTCTTGAAAAATATCGCATGCAAAATATATGTATTACATCTTCTCTCTGGTTATATATACTATAGATTTTCCTAGTTTTTTCGTATGCAATATTTTTTAAGGCTTCTGTGATCTGTTACTTTACAGAATTTTTATCTTCTTATCAATTTAACAATACTAAAATTACTTATAGATCAAACATAATATATTTCATAATTATTATATCACAAAAAAAATTATATTCCTTATATTTCATAATTATATATTCATTGTATAAAAAAGTGCGCAGATTGGAAATTAACACTACGTTTTCAAAGGAGTTTCATGAGAACCGTTTCGAAAGCAAGTGGGATTGGAAAGCAAGAGCATTTGTGAATCGTGAATCACGTTAGTGTGCGAGATAAATCGTAGAGGAGTGCACTTTGGAGTTATACAGGAGATTCAAGATGGAAGACGGTGACAATAAAGTGGAAATTGAATTAGGTAAAGATAGGAAGTCATACGCCGGTATACCGGAGGCTGATTTTGTGGTAAGTGCGATTTTATTAATATTCATTTTACGCATGTGCTCGTGTCATACACATTCACAAAATCTGTATTATTATTTCCATACTTTTCTTGATTTGTTGGAATCGTTCTACAATAAATTTTTGTTAATCATTCTCTCCGCGTGAAAAGAATATATATTTCATTACTGTCTAAGGACATTGAGAAGCAATTCTTATTATTTCTATTGACAATAAAAATTCCATATATATGTATTTGATCAAAATGTCAATCGATTAATCGAACCTTATATGGTAACCAAAAAAATCATATACCGTTTTCATGTTTTAATCTTGTGAATTTGTTATTCTATTTTCTATTTGCTTTATTTTTTGGTTAATTCAAGTTGATTTGTATGATTAAATAAATATATACATTGTATAGAAATATTTTTATGTTTATCTTTATTAAACTACTAATAATTACAATTACTTTTTATTAAAATTTTTATTAAATGAAATATATATATTTTATAATCATAAAATTACTGAATTTAATTTAAAGTCTTACTATAAGTCACTCACGTTGTACAATTTCAGGACGATGTCGAGGCTTTTATGGCAAAGCCAGAAAACGATTCTGTGGACAAAGTACTCAGAAAGCTGGATGAGAGCCATGGAAAATACAAGTTTATGGAGTTTAACCTAGTCAACAAACGAAGACGCTTAAAATCACAAATACCAGATCTCGAAAGATCTTTAGAGATGATCGAGAAATTGCAAATTGAGAAGAGTACCTTAGAAACGCAATTTTTATTATCAGAACAAGTTTACGCAAAAGCTATAATACCACCTACCGACAAAGTGTGTTTATGGTTAGGCGCTAATGTCATGCTAGAATATACCTTAGATGATGCCCAAGAAGTGCTGACCAAAAATATTGAGGCAGCCAAGAAGAATTTAGGATATGTAGAGCACGATCTAGATTTTGTTCGAGATCAATATACTACTGTGGAAGTAAATATGGCACGTATCTACAATTGGGAGGTGAAGCGCAGACAAGCAGCAAAACCCACATGAAATTATTAATCTTACTCGCACTCGGATCTGCCTAAAGTCAAGAGGTAATTCTCTAAGAATTAAAGAAACATTTTTTTCTACATATATATACTTAGCTCAATGAATTCATTTCTTTCGAATGTTACAATTCCTATTATTTTTTCATCGTATGTTTTGTATATTTTAGAATATCTTCTACATTATGAAGAATAAAATTTGTCAATACACAGCACACTATTGAAATTCGTGGAAGATTCAAAAATGAATTGTAACTTCACATACTAATATTTATATACATATTAAAAATGTCTACATTTTTGTAATTGATTGTAAAAATGTTATCTTTTATCTGTTGCAAATTGATTTTATTTGCAATACATATTACCCAAGTCCTAATAAAACAATTCCACTTTGATTAAAACAAAGGCAATAAATGATATTACATTTAAGAATACATGTATTGTAATAAACGTAAAAGAAATATTTATTTGGATTCTGAGATCTATTCTGTACAAACAACGCTCCACATTAATAAGTACATATGTCAATTACTTTACATGTAATTTGTCCTTAGAAGAGAAATAATATGAAAACTAACAGCTATATTGCGATTTTCTTAATTAAAAAACATGAATGAATATATGTGTAATGGAATGTTTACACAAGTTCAGTAATTTATCTTATATTCTAACTTTAATAAATGTCAATTTATTATTATAGTAACGTCATATTTATTATAGTAAATATAAGGCACATAGACTGACTTTAGAAAAGTCATTGTCCAAAAAAAAAGACTAGCATGAACTCTGGTCGAAGATATGTTATTCATAACGATTACTCCTACTCGGTCTGTACTTCATCCTTTTGTTCATACTTCGCTAATTTTGATTGTAGTTCGACGATTTTAGCTTTGGACTCCTCTAATTCTTTTTTCAAGATATCAATTTCTGAAGTACTGTCCATGATACCGCCAAGATTCTTACGTATATATCTATAATACAGATAAGGAAATAACTAATGTTTTTTTCATAAAGCACCACTATCAGAAAGCAAATACTTTCTCATTCAAAAAGAGAAGTATAAAAGTACAACAAATTAATATCCATTTTTATTAATGTAGATTAATTTTAACCTCATTGAACCACTTTTATCTTTTTCTAACTGACGTTGATTCTACAATGAGTCGGTAATCGATAGTTCTAAGTCTTATTAGTGAAGTTGACCAATAGCCAACTTATATGACTAAGGCTGATTGGCCAACTTCATCGATTAAGATTCCGAATACCGACTCATTGTAGAATCAGTATAAGGCTAGTATTCATAATCTAATTCTTATTCCAAGATCTTAAGTAATGTCTTAAGATGCTAATGCAGATCTCAGATTGATTCGTGATATCTCAAAACAAAACTTAAGATGGTCTTAAATATAAAAACTGATGAATATATTGATAGAAACAGACAAAAGATTTGATTCCACCAATGCAAGATGAACTTTAATTAATTGAACTGAGATTAAAGTTAATTTTACACGTTTTTCATCATATATACTACTAGTGGAACCAGGTCTAAGTATATGAATAACAATTTAAATGTTTTTCTTTCTTGAAGCATCTTAAATCTTTGTTTTTAAATTGAATAATTATGTTAAACAACATTGATTCTTTGTTGAGAATAAGAAAAGGATACTCTAAGGCATCAGCTGGCTTTTCAGTCTCTTCATAGAGTGAGACAAGTATTTTTGTGAGGGCATCCATGACACCAGCTCTCTCCAGATACTTGCGAAATTCCTCTCGTTTGTCAGTGACAGACTATAAAGTAAAAAGAAATTTATTATTCCAAGAAAAAAGTGAAACATAATCAGTTGATGAATTAGATTAAACTAATACAAAACACATATTGAGCCAAGATGTTTCTTTCAGCTAAATTTCTTGTAAGTTCATCTTTCCTCTTTTTCTCTTCATGTAAAAAAAAAAGAAAAAAGATAAGTACAAGTTTATCTGAAAAAAAAGTCTGTAAATATATTATAAGATTTACAAAAAATATTGGAATTTTATGAATAATCCACAGATAAGTAAGGTATTTTTCATTCTCATTTCTTTGAAATCTTCACAAAGATTAAACCATATAAAGGATTTTTTAAATTCATTAACTGAATAATCATATTATATACAAACGTGCTTTTTACAAACAAAATTATATCTGCGTATACAATGCAATATATCAATTGATGAAATAAAAAACTTGCCCAAACTAACATAGAGGGCTATTGTTTGTTTGGAATAATCCATTCCATTCCATGTTTATCACCCGACGCACATTCTGTACCGAAATAATTTCTGATTCATTTCTATATAATAACCGTTGTAATATTTTCCGAAAAGAAAAAAAATATCGAATTTAATAACATTTGACAACATCAGTAACAACAAATAAATGTACGATACGAACATAGAATTATGGCCGATGTTAAGACGTTACAAAAATAAAACGGCATGTAAAATGACGCTTGCATCCGTTCAAACCCGGTACAAACACGAGGCGGGCAATCTTTTCTAAAGAGTAACAGATTAAACGACTACAGATTAATATTAATGAGATAATTACCATTGTAACGAATTTCCAAACGGCTTTCTCGCTCGAGATTCTCTTGAAAAACGCAATCCAAGAGATATAACTTACTAACAGCGAATGAAAGCTGAGACAAAACGGTCAAAGCCAAATTAGCGCCTGTCTCTTATCACGCCATAAACATAATATGGCTAGAGTCGGCTAGATGGGCTAGATCCGCTAGACAGAACATAGGGTATGGAGTCACCGTCGTCACTGAAGAGTGGCGATCGTATAATTTTTCCCTAGAAAAGAAATGCGAAAATTTCACACGACTTGATTATTGAGAAGGTACTACTAGGGCTGCGTTTAAGAACTATGCCTAGATAACTCTAGGGTACATTTTTGCTATAATATATGTAATGTAACCTATAGTTTAGAGTTATCTGGGCGTATTTCCTGAACGTAGCTCAGTAGAGAGAAACTAGAAACTAGTAGCCAACTTTAGACGTGTCGCCAAGCTGGAAAATTAAGGCTCCGTCCCGGACAGTAATTTTCTGCGGGATTGGGGAGCTTTGACTATAGTATATGCACATTTACGGTGTGCAACAGTCAGTAAAGGTTTCTGTTTATTAAAGACTATTTTTAGTAGCAAATTTTTAGAATCCATTAATTTGCATAGTACTGTGACTTTGTACTTAAATCGGAAAACAGAAGAAGAAGAAAAAGAATGGTCAACTTTCGTACTTGAACTTGTCGATCTTTAGTGTTCGGGGGGCGGAACCTAAAATCAGTTCTACATTAGTTGCATCGCAAGTTTGTTGCGACAGCCAATAAGCTTGCATTTTGAAATCAACGCTTCATATTGGCTGTCGCAACAAACTTGCAATTAGCTTGCAACTAATATAGAACCTTCAGGCTTAACAATCTTCAGCCAAATTCAGTTCGGCGACACTGAGAAAATACATTTCCTATAGCAAATATGAGGGAGTTAGTAGTCCATTTATTTATGATCAAAGGATTGGACGCGGGCATCAAAGCTCCATAGGCATGGAAGAGATTGGAGAAGACGGTCACATGACCCACGTCTTGATTGGACACGGTCATTCACGTGATGCAATTTGCCATTCACTCTCTTTGAGCATCTTTAAGGCCGGTATTCATAGTTCTTATATTCAAAACCGCCTTAAGTTCAGTTTTAAGATGTCACGAATCAATCAGAAATCCGCATTAGCATCTTAAGACATTACTTAAGATGATCTTGAAATAAAAATCGACTATAAATACCGACTTAAAAAAAACTTGAGAGAGACCAGCCTTTTTCCTGTTACTAAAACTCGAAATCGCCCATTATCCATTTTCAGTTTGGGAACTACATGACTACATACATTTTCTGATACTATTGATAAAATCGTATCGTCGAAAATAGATGTAGTTCTCTGTACTAAATCCTCAGAACAAGCATGCCGATTATCCGTAGGAAAGATAGTTTAGCTCTGGAATCCACATTAGATGTTTTAAACCTTAAACCGTAAGAAATTGACCAACTACAGTCAAATACGAAGAGAATAATTGATTGTATTCGTCCATTTCTTATAGTTTAAGGCTTAAAAATCAATTATAGATCCGGGGTAATGGTCCTTGAATGATAAAATTTTAATTTCGCATCTTCTACATATGTAAATAAAAGTAGTTGAATTTTAATAAACGAAATTAAAAATTCAAACAAATTAATTTAGTAAATTTTGTTTTATAAAATTACAAAGTTATGTTTCTTTATGCAAATTTTCAGCCCGTTTTTTATCAAACATAAATATTACTAATATAACTCTTTTATTTTAAAATAAGATGTGAATGATTCTGTCATTCATGTCTTATTCTAAAATAAAAAAGTTATTTAGTATTCATTATTTTAAATAACAATACTTCTAACTTATTTCTTATTTAATATTTTAAATAACTTTTCGGACACTATTTTAAATTTTATATTTTAAACAAGATATATTACGAGTTTTTTATCGATTTTTACGATTTTATATTTTAAATAAGTTTCTGAAATTTATTTTATATTTTTTATTTTAAATAAATTGTAACAGTTATTTTACCGAGCCATGATCGGCATTATAAGTAAGTTTAAAGAATTTTTCAAACACAAAATAATTTGCAGCAACAGTAGTGTTATAAATTAATTTTTTAGCTAAAAAATTAAATAATAATTAACAAGATATTTAATTTTTAACCAAAGCTGTATTGATCTCAAATTGTTTTAAATATTAAGAAAATTTGCATATATCTTTAATAGAAAGAATAAGGAATAACGATTTCAATCTATTAAAAATCAGATATTGGAATACACGTTTCTGATAGGTTGAAATTGTTATTCCTTATTTTTAATTCTTTACTCTTATTATTGTGTCTACACTTTTTTTAGTTTATGATTTATTATTGTACAATAGCATGTATGTAATAAGTTATGATTAATAAGTTATATATATAAAGTACATTTATAAATAAATATTAAATAAGTACATTTATGTCCAATTCTATCAATGTAGAATCTCGGTATAGCTTAATTTTTTTTTTACTTTAAAAATTAGAAATTGATAAAAAGTAATTCAAATCAAGATTAAAGTTAATAATGTACATTATAATTGTTCTACATGGACAATATTCTATAGAGACCTATATGGATAATTAAACTAAGTTGTAGTTATAAGTATAATTTTAACTTAAAAAAATCAGATATTTTTTTAAAAATATTTGAAAAACAAATTTTTTTTAAGAATGAAGAAAAAATATATAGTTAACATTTATCTTCTCATCACTGTAGAAAAATTACTCAAATTCAATCGAAATAATATAAAATTAAACACGATTACAATTTAAAGAAATCAAACGTTCATGATTTCGCGCGCCTCAGATAAACTGAACGAACTGGACTTGCGCGTACCGCATGCGTAATCAAGATGGCGGACCATCAGCAGCAAGTGTTTAGTTTATCATTATCGTCCTTCGAAATTAATCACGAAACACGGTGTTAAGTTGCGATTTAACTTACATTCACGATAACTTTATTGTTTTCTCAAAGGAAAAAAAAGCCATACTTGATGTGGCGCGAATTTTGGTCGCGTGCGCTTCTGACGTGCGCGATCGGTGCTTGTTCAATTATCGGCGACTTTGGGCTGAAGTGCTTGAAGTACGACAAGAATGAGTCGGCGCGCGCAGCGCTTGACAATGCGACGCACGCGACAGTGGGCGGCCTCACGTGGATGTTAATTGTCGTCCTTTCGCGGAAGTCGATTGTGCGCAATTTAAATAGTATATTTTCCTGCTTCTTGTTGGCGTCCTTCGTTGATCTGGATCACTTTATCGCGGCGCGCAGTTGGCATATCCATGTGAGTATCACAAGCAAAGCATACGAAAATTAATTTCAAAATTTGGATGAGCGATAAGCGGAGCATATATTTTAACGATGTAATTAGTTTTTATATAACGATGTAATTAGTTTCTAATAAAATATAGGAATTAATTATATTTAAATAAATTTATTATTACGGGGTTTAAAATTTTCTTTTATTAAATTAAACTCGTATGACGTTTGTTTTAATTTCAATTTTAATTACATTCTAATTTTAATTTTTAATTTAGAATTTTTATTTTAAATTTAATTACAGAAACAAAAAATATACATTGAAAGTTACAACAAAATTTGGAAATTATTTTTTAATGTAATAAATTATTAAAGTGTTATCAAATATCAAGTTATTGAAAAAATGATATATATAATAACTGTAAATAATTAATAGTATAATAAAAGAAAGAAATTTATAACTTTTAATTTACAATTTATATTAACTTTTATCTCAACAAAAGTTATCACTGTAACTAGAAAAAATCGCAGAAATTTATGGAAATATCTAAAAATATTATTTGATTTCATTATATTTCTGATTCTTGTTGTTTTTCTTCTTTTTATACATGTGTGTGTGTGTGTGTGTGTGTGTGTGTGTGCGTGCGTGCGTACGTGTGTGTGTGTGTATTTACATATCTGCGCATATAAATCTTTATTTTTTTCTAATTTTAGCTTTCATTATTTTTTCAGGATGCCACGCATTTACAAAAACGACCTTTCTTACATTGCACTACCATTCCTATTTTATTATGGACATTTTTTATCTTACTCTCCAATACCTTCCATTCTCCTCTAATGGAACATATTTCCTGGGTGATGTTGGCTGCCTTCCTGAGTCACCACATACGAGATGGTACCAGAAGAGGTTTGTGGTTTTGTCCCTTCGGATCTACCCGTCCTATTCCCTACTATTTATACGTAAGTCTTTGTATGTCCCTTCCTTACATACTACATTGGCTTATGAGCCTGCACACATTTACGCCGAAGAATAACAACAATATTATACTCGATGTATGAAACATATTTTAGAACACGCATATTGCATACCGAGTGTACAAACAATCGGATACTTTTTTAAAGGTGTATGTACGAGAGCTATTATGGGTGCTTTCCAGCAAGAGACACAGATGATACAGTGTAATACAATGAATCATTATATCTTTGTTGTTTGTTGATGTTAAACAAAAATGACATGATTATTATATCGCTTGTTGGAAAACACATTAATATCTTGTATAGTTCAATATTGATATTCCTAGTTTATAAAATCAAAGAGAGAAGAAAAATTTAAGATTAAGCTCTTTGGAAGAAATAGATATGAAAATATTTGTTATTGAATTAAACATTATTAATTATAATGTTTGCTCTAATAAAATTTTAATTTTAAATTTAATTATTTAAAAAGACATTTTTAATATTACGAGTTAGATATGTCTTCCAATTAAATTTCATAGTCATACTAGTGATCAATGTGATTATAACGTATCTTATTTGTTTTATTCAAAAAGAATATTTCTAACAATAAGCATATTTCAGTTTATTAAGAAAAGAAAAATATGAACTAAATTTAAAAAAAATTTTAATGTTTCATATTTTTTGTTTCATATTTTTCTTTTCTTAATAAAATCTGAAATATACTTATTGTTAAAAACATCTTATTCGAAAGAATATAGAAGATAATAGATATTATTTAATATATATATATATATATTAATATTTTCGAAACGTTGTTATTAGGGTTTGTATGAATTGTTTTATATATCTTTTATATATCTTTATATAATAAATGTACATATACATGTACATAATATTACGTAATAATCTACGCTTACTTAATTTTGTATAATAATCACAAGCGATTAAATACGGTCGTAATGTTTAACAATGATGCAATATGCATGACAACAACGATGTTATATCGTCGCTCGTCTGAGCGAAAGGGAAAGTCGGAATAAAATTTTTCCAAGTTGCGGATGGCAACTTGGTTTAACACATCCGTGTGCACATGATGTATACATATTTACAACTGCGACGTGTCGTCGCAGCTGTGCGTGGTTTATGGACGAATCCCACGTGCGTTTGTTTTCTATGCCTGCACGTTCAATACGCCGTTTATTTTTTATATTTTTTTCCTGACATACTCAGGTACTTTGAAGTATTCTCAGCGCCTGCAAAGTGGAATATAATTTTGTGGTCAATAATAAATAGAATTATTTAACATTCATGCGTTAATAATAATTATAAGCGAAGTGTGACTTATATTCTCATCTCTATTTTTAAATGACTTATTCTTATGCACTTTAAAGTGAATCGTTCCTATTTTTTCCCGAAACTATATCCTATTTACATTATTAATTTATTTAGCTGAGATTTTATCTCTTTTATTGACATATACTCGATACTGATATTTGAATGACTGTAGAAATAAAATCGATAAATCATTTTAAGTTCTATATCAAGAAAATCTCCACTTGAAAGCTCATGATATCCGTATCTTTGTAATATGAAGTATTTAAAAATTTAGCAAGACGTATATCTGAAAATAAGTATGGACTATCAAAATAAGAATATTGATAATTCTATAAAAATTTTGGCTAGCAACCAGCTTAAAAACGCCAGTATATAATTATTTTAATATACAATATAATTTTCAGATCTACATTTCTCAATTTGTATAGACTTCAGCAAAATCATTCTTTCCCCCCAACATTATCGGACGATACGATACTGAATTTTAAATGATTCTCTCGCAAAAGAATAATTTATTGATGTATTTGAATGAATGTTAGCAGAATTATCGATGATTATGCAACCGAGAATTCTTGCCTAGGTGCAGAACACCACGCAGGGACTCGTCTCTGTGGGTGAGAGCGCGGAGGAGGCACGGATGCCCCCGCGGTGACACGCAA
>Ga0157363_1003819_pt1 | contig 13737 bp, 2 predicted proteins | sample AttsexASBM1_FD_111477 | JGI IMG/M metagenome (GOLD analysis project Ga0157363, IMG submission 111477) | Fungus gardens microbial communities from leaf cutter ant in Ribeirão Preto, State of São Paulo, Brazil - Atta sexdens ASBM1 | ecosystem: Host-associated > Fungi > Mycelium > Unclassified ...
ACTAAAAAATACAATGCAACAAATGCAAATATGATATATAAATTTTAAACGGATACATAGTTTGATTAATTTTACATATTTTATGTACTGTATTTTATCTTTATCATCTGTTAGTACATAATATAATAGTTAAAATGAGAAGAAGGATAATAAGGGAATAAAAAATAATATGTGAAAGAATGTCATTACGTATGTATTAAAATACGCAAGAATTAAATTATGTTAAAAAATAATTATTTTAAATTACAATTACAATATAAATTTTGAGATTTACATACGAATAAAACTTGTTAAAAATAATTTGTTTTCTGTTAATTAATGAGAATGTAATATTCCTATTTATAATAAAAAATATTTTTTTTAGTTCTTTAATATCAAAAGCATATAAAAACATTCTTATCTTATAACTTTTGCTTACTGCTTACAAAAAAACGTAATATTTCTTATATTTATTGATTGATGATACTTATCGTATAAACTTTCGTTAATGATAGTCTAATTTTTTCTCTTGTTCTTCCTGGTAGCTTATAATTTATCGAGTTCGCTCAACCGACCTCGTTTCGATTTCTAGCAGCATGCAATAAATCCGGCATCATTGCATTCACTATTACATTCACCATTTATTTGATTTACGATCATGAAATGTCGATGACTCCGATGTCACGATATCTTGTCGGTTGTGCAATTATATTTTCTTCGATCTCGTCTCTTTTATCGATGAAGAACATAAAGTGTATTTGTAAATATATTTCAACAAATCATAACTTTTCTTTTTATTTAATGTTACATGTATGTGTAAATTTTGTTTTAGAAATAATTTATTTTTAGATTTGATCTTATTTTTACTTATTTAATAAATCAAAAAATATTGGAAATGATGTATAATCTGTATAAATGTTTACTGAAATGAGATAGAGTTCGATCAAAGTTATTTACCAGAGATATCTAGTATTAATAATCAGGATGAAACGCGCGATATCATACACACACAGATTTTAATGCATTTGATCAATTATGATGTCTGATGCATCTTTCGAAGATCGAATTATGATCGCTGAAATGAAATGAATTGAAGGTTAGAAGGACAAGTATCAATGGACAACCGACGGGAATATATTTCAGCAGCACATCATTCCTTTTATTTACATCGGGACAACTCGTCTACGCGAATGTATACAGGCACTTACACACTTCTAGCATAATAACGATACTGATCAGGTGCTGTTTTATTATCATCCGACGGCTTGAAAGCTCCTTCGGTTAATGGTTCAAGTAGACGATAATAGTCAACTGCAAGCTTATACTTCTCGTTCCTCCCATCTCTTGTCTTTCTTGCCATTCGATAAGGTGGGACAGGCGAACCGCGGAATGATCGTCTCGACTGGAAATCATTGTTATTATCCGCGAGAGAGATTCTAACCTCATCGGTCTTCCCCTTCGAAAGTGCACCCCTATGGGCTACGAAGACTTCATCGTCCAATCTAATTCACATTCTCTATCGCATCTGTATCTCTCTCTTGGCTCGCGCTAAGCGAAGAAAATCGCGACACTCGCGGCAGTATTGTAATTAACGACCTATAATAACGAATTTATCACGCCGGCGTGTTATTTGGTAAGCTCTGAATGCCGATAATTTAAGCTAGATCTCAATCGCTCGAAATGATAGTACGCTCCTGCGAACCTGTCTTGTTGCGTATTCTTATTTAAATTATATAATAGTTTGAATTGTGCAACATTCTTGTTATAATAATTCATTTTCCTCGATTTTATCACATGTTTGTGATGTACTTGAAATTCTTAAAAAATTTTGAAATTATGAATACATGAATACAGTGGCAATAATATGTTATATTCTTAATGTATTTAAGAAAACAAATTTAACTCCATATTATACAAAGAGATATTCTTTAGAGATTCTTAATATAATACAAAATCTTTCAAATCTATGTATCCCCCCCAACTGAAAATAACTAATTATACATTAACATTGCTTTATTGTTTATGACGACAAAGCTCGGTATTAATAATATATAATTTTTATATCAGACAGAGAAAGTTTAAAATCCAGAAGTTGTATTAAAGTTTAAGTATACGCTGTGTCAACGTCCTGCATTACCTGATAATCTCTACACTCTCGATGCTTTTAAAGATTTAATTAGCATGTTAATTATCACAGTGTTATCTTTATGATACGGCATCTCTCCTTTCACCGTTTTTTGAATCCATTCGGTCGCCATATAAATATATATCATAATCGATTGATTTCGCCTTCTAAGTGTTAGCCCGCAGGCACGAAATCCTAGAGACACTACCGAACATCGAACGTAATAAATCGAGGCCGTTTCTCTTCATAATCGATGTCCTTGCTTGCTTGATACCGTCAAGCGAAGGTTTTACCGCTTTCCGGGAACATTGCCGACGAAGGTGTGAATTGGCACGTAAACTAGGTGTTAGATGCTTAGTGCAGGTGGAACAGAAAGGAAGAAAAAAAGAAGACTCGCGAAGGAACAAGGAAAATTTACCGAGAACGGTATTGCGCGAGGCTAGCTCGGAGGAAGAAAGGTGGCTGAAATCTTCGATAGCTCGCGCCCACCTCTTACCGCGAACCGTTACGGAGAGCTTGGTAATTATCGTCCTGCTCGAGAGCTAACAATGCTGCCGACTGTCGAAGTCCGTGTGGTCTACGAAGCGCGAAGATTAGCCGTTGCCCGCTAAAAGGCGTTCGCCTGGAAACGGAGAGCTCTGACTGACGCGACGTGCGAAAGCGCGGATGGTTCGAGCACGCATCGCATTTCATCGAAAGAAACAGAAAGAGACATTCTTGCTAGGAACATTACCAGATGACGTAAAAGATTCTGCGGCTTTATTCTCCGTGATGTTATACTCATAGATTCTTGCGATCCGCATTCGCACATTACTTCGGGAATGCTGTTAAGATTATACATGATGTTCCGCCAGAGTCGTATTAATTCTTAATAGCGAATTGTTCAGATAACTTAACATTTACTTTTTCAAATGAAAATTCAACTAATTTTTTAATAAATAATGATTCAAAGTTAAGATCAGAGTTCTTTCCATGAACCAGGTTTTCAAGAATATAAATAAATCAAACGATATTATTAATTTATTTTAATTAGATTCTATTTCTACAAAATTTTAGTTTACAGCTTAGTTATTAGAATGTTACAAAAATTACAAAAATGATGATTTTTTTTAACTCAAATTCTCTGTATTGACATTATTAAATTATAAAGCAAAGTAGAAAAAATTGCACGTACTTTATAATACAAAATAATACATAATTGAATCAACAAATAATTTTAATTATTATCACCATAATTGTTAAAAGTAAAATTAAGATTACTTATTAATCCATAATTATGTAATATTTATTATTAACACTTGCACTGTTTGCCAACAGGATCTGTCATGGATATTAAGAGTGTCACGTTTCATTATTTTTCATCCAACCTCTTCATAATAAACGACGAATAAAACGTGGTAAGATGAGCAACACGTCGAGCTGGCGTGATCTCTCATCACTCTTGTACACAATTTGCAATTTTAATGTCTGGTCAGGGAGATCCCTATGTCGCGCGAACGGTGGAGGTAACTTCAGTATGTAAGGATACGTAACTCGATAGGATAATAACGCGCGACTGATGCGGTCATGCAAATCAGCATTCAAAAGACACCGAATCCCACGCTACAAATCTTGTGCCGATTGAACAGCACGTGCAAACCTTGTGTTGTCTCGATTACGAATAAAATGTTAATACAATAATGCTAAACATAGATATCATGTTCGTATGATGTATTACATAGATAATAAAGTAAAAAATAAATATATAAATACACAAGTTGAATGTACCTTGTTCTAAATTATTCTAAATTTTAAAAATCTATCTTTTGTCAAAATGGAATAGTAATAATTATTAACAACAATAATTAAAAAATTATATTAATTATACACATACATATTTAATAATAATTATAATGATGATTAAAGTATTCAAGAAACACATTGTTAAAAATATTATAAATTATATTAATTAAATGATCGGTATATTTGTATAAAAGTTTATATTTCAAGACATTTTCAAGGTTCTCTCTTGTCATTAATACATATTTAATATTTTAAAAATATAACAATGTATACTGAATGGATTAAATTTCAAATTCTATGAAATCTACGAATCATCTAACACTGTGCTCACATGAGTCTCACATATCGCTCGTGCCACCGTAACCGCAAGAGATTGAACACGCTTTGCATACGTAAATTTTTTTCCCTATCGCGTGCACAGTTACTATTATCAGACTAAACAAGTTGTAAACAAAAGCACTTCATTAAGACAATGCTGGAAACGTTCCATGAAATGAAAAATGTCTGATCATGTCTCAATTTAATTTTGACTTGAGCGCAGATGATGCATTATTATCATTAGTATCACTTTAATCACTATAACAACTATAGTTATATTAAAATATATGTGGTTCATTAGATAGGATATTAATAATTCGAAAGACGGGAATATATTCATCAGATTATATCGTTCCTCAGTCAATTCATCGTATAGCCACCATTCGTGTTTACGAGAAGGCTTATATAATATTTGAACACGTGACTTACGACGGGGACCCAACAAAAGTCACTGTAGACAGCCACAGTTAAGCGATCACGGTATATTTATTTCTTTTTTTCATCTGGCGCAGCACATAGGTATGCATATGTATACATATATTCGATAACTTGCCGTCGCGGCCATTTTCTTGCGTATGACGACTTCTCTGTTGGGGATCAGACTATACGTCGTTTCAATACTGTTATGTCGTTACCCATAAAGCAATCGATATTATTCCTATACGAATGACGGTAATTGCGCTATGTTGACATTCCATTTCTAAAGTTACGACTGACATCGCTCGTTCCATATTTTTTCAAATTCCAACTTTATGCCCAATACCATTCCCTTGAAGTCATCGTAACTCTGATGCTTGTCGAACGTGTTTCTAACATTTCTAGTAATTTTTATTGTAGCAAATATTAAATTTCTCTGTAAGTTTTTCCGTAATTACTATTAATTATTAAATAATAATAAATAACCTCAAATAGCTATATACGATTGAAGGAATGCGACAATCTTGAGATATACAACACATATGAGCTGAATAAAGTTTCCAGGAATAATTAAATAATGTTGAAATGTAATTGGAATGAAATATTGATAACTTTAAAATATTTATATAATTGGAATAAGCAATATGCGATTTTATGCGATGAAGATTAGTGTAAATCCATAATTGCATTTAAATAGCATATTTGATCAAAAATTTCAGTTTATTTATAAACGTAGGAAAGCATAAAGTACCAATTGCAAACGGGAGCGAATGCGTGATATCAGGAAAGAACAACGATTCGCAATATTTGATTTGAACATATGGTTGGAAATATTGATAACGTCCACGATAAAACGTCCAACAAGAACTGTGATTGGTACAATATTCGATACAAATGCAATAACCGTTGCAGATAATCGAATTGCACGCAGTTGTGTTATCGCAAGATACTACAACATTATTCCGGTAAAGTGCAAATCGTTACACGATGTATACATGTGATATGTGTTTAGAATTATCACCATAACGAAAAATTTATGGAATAGCTATAAGTACACGATATTAAATTAATAATTCTTCCAGCGAGAGACGAGATAAGCTTTATTGTCATTCCATTTTAATTTATAAAGTACAATTAATACTAACAGATACGCAAAGTTGTGAAGTTTTATAATGAAATGTCTTATGTTAGTTCCAGTTTTATTTTTTTCAATATCGTCCTTTTATTTTTTAAAATAATAAAGTTTTAATATTAGAATAAAATTAATAATAGATAAATATTATTAATAAAATAAATAATGATAAAAATTAATGAAAATAAATTTTAAGTCTTTGTATATTTTAATTTTAAACGGTGACTTATGATTGAATATACATTGCATGTTTACCATTTATGGGAAATTTCATTATAATCTTATAAACTTTTGCATCCTAGTTTAGTAATACTTATATATATTTTATATTTAATATATAAAAACATATAATATGTTTTTTCTAATTTTTTAATTATAGTATAAAGAAAAATTTTACCACTATATTTAAATTTACAAAATTATATATTTGTACTAATAATTTCTTGTAGCTTTTTTCACATAAATATTTTAAAATGGACTTATTGAAAATGTTTGACTTTTTAAATTTCTTTAAAAATCTTGTATTATACTTATATTATATTTTTATACTGTTTATCATACAACATGATTACAAATCAAACATAAATCAAGATTCGATATCATTCTACGGAAAAGGCAACTAAAATATAAATCGTCGATACATACTTGAGTGACAACAAGTTGAAGAACTTGTATCTGTGATTAAATTAGCTCCATCGTCACGTTATCTTGGCGACATGTTTTATCACAATCAAATATTGATGTGCACTTCGAACGTCGTCGAGGAAAGACTAAGAATATCGAATATTTATTATCTCTCCCTATAATCACAACCATAAATCATAGCATAGAGAGTTTTCCATATCGTTGCATCCCTCCAATTTTGTTGCGTGTCGCCAGAAAATGCCTATATTCATGATAGACGTTTTCCCGCATGCAATCATAATATATTTGCGATAAACTATCATTCACGGTGACTAAACCGATATGAAAGAAAGATATGCAAAGGAGCATATTTGTTTCAAATATTTTCAAATTCATATTCATTTATACATTTTTTAAATTGGAAAATTAGATTTTTAACTTGTTCTTATGTCAGTTTTTATGTCAATTTTATACTCTCTCTTCTCTTATACTCTCTTTTATACTCTTCTTTAGTTTCATATGTTTAGTTTTATGTTTTTTATCTCTTCTTGTTTAATTTTATGTTTTTTATCAGTTTTAAATTTTCTCTTCAAAGAAAATAAGATAATTATTGAAATAAAAGTTAGTTGCGAATAAGTTCCTAAGAAGAAGTGATGCCTATGATCAGCTTCTGCTTCGCTCGGCCTCCCGTAAGAGATAGCGCGTGCGAGATATTCGTTTCATGAACTGCAACTGATGATGAAGTCGCTTGCAGCCCAACCGTGCGGATAGTCTCGCGAGGGAAAACGACGAGAGAAAGAAACATTGCAAGAGTGATGGAGAGGATGTATGTTCGCGTAATCGCGTGTATATGGCCGCGCACGAGCGTATGTATCGGGTGATCTGAGATCCATAGCAAAATATTCCTCTACAACGAAGACAGTGAATTATATAGCAAAATATTTTAACATACAATTTATTAAATATTTAAATTAGAATATTTTTTATACACACTTTTAATTAATTAAAATTGATATGCAAAATATATCGATACAAAAAAACCATATCGTTCCCTTATTTCAAAAGTGACATAATTTCAAAAACTAAGTTTTCAGAAAAGGAAAACTATGTTTTAATTTTATTGAAAATTAGTATATTAACCAATCAAGTAATACCGACAAGAGTATATTCGATCCTAACAAATAAATTCGATCAAATGATCACTTTTGCCATTTTTGCTTCATAACTTTTAAAAAGTCATCCCCTTTGAGTTGTGACAATTTTGACGATTGATAGCATAATGTTTACTTAACTTATTCGTGGTAGTAACTAAAAATTTTTTTTTTTTTAAGTTGTCACTTTTTAAGTAAGAGAATGAATAATATAATAATATCAATAATAAAAAATATAATTTAAATCGGATTCTCAAACTTTAAAATAATAAATAACAATATGTTTCAAAATTTTGAAATAAAGCTGCACATCATCTATCAAATTGAAGTATTTTACATGATAATATCTATGCGCACTTATTCCCACGCTGACTCTCATTGACCTTAATTTTATTGTTATTTAGTATTAATAATATTATTTATTTTATTTCTCAAAAAATAAAAACGAAATCAATAAAAAATGAAAAATCTTTTCATCGTACATATGAAATCATCTGAATACCTTACATAATATTTTACGTAACAGATGACATAAAAAATTAATATGTGCATATGTGCATTATTTAAAGCATACCGTCGGCTTGATCACCCTATACATACGACGTGCTTTATCCAGTGGATATACGGCGAGCAACCAGCGATAAGGCGCGGCTAAACCCGCCCAATCAGCTATGTTTCACGGTACTCGCGACATTACCACTTTATATCGCCTATCGTTCTCCATATATATTTGCCCGTTCCACGTGCGTGCACGCCGTTTATATATTCGTGCACACGACATATCCCCACGTCGTGTGGGTGCGCACACTTTCGCCTGAAATACGTGCACGGGTGTGTAAAACGTAAACACCGGAGGGACCGATATCGACGTGGCACGACGTGCCTCTGCTTTATAGTATCGCTGATTCCATTTCGAGAGGTCGATCTTTACGAGTCGCCCCGTCAGGAATTTTATCCTCACCATGATGTCCCGCAAGGATTGTTGTCGGCGAACGCGATCGTATTGTTACATGATGGATTTCACCACGACGATAGTTTCAAGCATACGAGAGAATAATGCAAACTATAAAGTGGATGTGGCAGTCGGTGAAGCGGTTGAGTTTGCACATATCAAACATCACTACATGAATACAATTTTCACAGATAATACTCTATACATAAACTCTATACATAAACATTGACGTATTATTTTCTTCAAAATAAAATATATAATTAAATTTTGTATTTTTATTAGTTTATATCACAATGTTAATTTATATCACAAGATATAATTATAACAAAAAGGTTAATAGTAACTATTGTTAATAGTAATATATTTCTATTTATGTAATTGTGCTTTATACAGTTGTCATAATCTTTTAAAGATAGAGCGAGTAATCACCCTGGGTGTGGCTCACATGCAACAGTTTAAATTATCAAATTAACAGCCAAGGCAATAAATAACCACGGCCTTATAAAGGGCATAATATAAACGTTCCTATTTCTAAATTTTCCTTGCAATTGCAAGTAATAAATCTTATTTGACGTTCCTAGTCAGAATCAACATCGATACGATGATCGAAGTTGAATCAGCATTGATTTGATGTTAATCGATCGATTATTTCTGGCTGGGATTGGCTAATATGTCGCAAAAAAATCGTCAATTTTATTAATGTAACTTTTTCATAACTCCCACCCCTTTTACTATCTCCACTACCCTATTAATAGTTAATCGTGAAAGACGTTGGTGGTGCCCAGTATGTTGAAATCGCGCGCATGGTGAGAATGAGTGCCACATGTGGCAGGGACAATTGTAAAATGGCGAGTATTGCCTAATCCAATACGTTCCCGATTGTACGCCGGTTGCACGCCTATGCAATAGCAACGAGCCCTGTGTAGGCGATCTCGACTAGACACCGCTCGGTTAGGTACCTCTCGCGTTGAGTCAGCGATTCCTGACATAATAGCGATCTTCGTCGTCGCGCAGCGACACTAGTGTGTCCTACCGTGCCCATCAACTCCAGTAGCACCGTTAGGCCGCTGCTATACGGTAGCAACGACAGGATTCACGTGGCCGTGACACAACATAAGAAACACACTCCAGCGTCATGTATCAAATAAAACTGGCACAAAGCCAGGTCACAAGCCGAGTCTGAATTCCAAAGTTTAGACTGTTACCAAGTTTGCTAACCTGTTGTTATTTGAAGTTGCGTCCTTATTGCTTACAGCTAGTTTTGAATCAATTGAAATTAGACAAAAGTCAAAGTAGGTATAAATTATAATTAATTGTTTAAAAAATATTTTTTGTATTTCTGTTTGTCTTTATCAAAGGATCTAACTTTTCAAATAATTATTGGAAGATATAATTTAATATTTTTTTCTTAATATTCTGTATATTTTTTTCTAAAAAAGTTTGTCAGAATCAAAATAATATTGTTAGAAAAAAGACTTCTTATTATTTGGATTCTCCACGTCTGCAAATACGCATTTAATAAATGACTTATAGCAATCGACAGGTAATAGTCGTTTCGATATGCACGAAGAGAGTACGGAAACTTTATGGATATGATCACTATTCGCCCTTACGTATGCACGTACATACAGGTTGATTTTAAATTTATATAATATTGTTAAATACTGGTACTATTTCATGCAATTTTATTTCAATAATTTTATACCTTTTATTATATTTTGTCTGTATTAGCTGATTATATATATTTGATAATATATGATCATCATTACGTTTACATTATACAATATCTAGTTTTAATCTACTTTGTAATTAAAATTTTATTGGTGTGATTAGACTTTGTTATAATATTTATATACTATTTAAATCACTATTAAAATGTTAATTTACACTATTACAACATTTTAATTACAGTAATGTAGTAAATCTCAATATCTTTGATTAATAATAATAATAATATTAATTAAAAATAATAATAAGATTAATAATAATAATAATTACAGAAAAATCACAAGAAAGTTATAAGAACATTTTCAAAATATAAAATTAGTAATATATATTAATGGAAAAGTTTTCTTCATTTTGCCGAAAAAAATACAATTAATAGTATTGCACTTTCTGATGGAACATTTTAATTGTTATTTATCAATCGAAATGAAATTCTTCGATCTCATACGATAGGATGCAAAAAATACGATAGGATGCAAAAAATGCCTTCGTGTTTTATATCTAATACGCGATGCAGTAAGCCGCACAAGCGCGCAAGTTACTGCTGATTAGAAATGCATTCGCCCAACTGGTTCCTCTGTGGTTCGCTGGCATGCACAATACCGAGTGCAACAACGTGAATGCCAGAGCCAAGTTGGCGAACCATCCGCGGCATTCGTGCAATTCGCAGCGTGGGAATGCAATCGAGAAATTAGAAATGCTGATGTACTACGACGATATCGACGTTCATTGCAACTTGATAATCTACACTGGTGATTCTTCCAGATGTAAAGGTCAATTGAACGATATATGGCATTTAGTAAATAATTGTCCAACGAATCTCCTTTGAAAATAACATTGTGAGAACATCCACAACATAATCCGCAACAAAATCTACTACCGTAAATAATTTTGTGTTAAACTTACTGTACAATTTGGAACAAAATCAATTATGAAAATCAATTTTTTAGAAGGTGTAAACTTTTTTGGATGCAAACAGTTCTTTTTTAAATATATTTTTTATTTATTTTATATGCATATATATGTATATTTTATCTTTTTAAAAAATAAATTAATTAATAAATGTCTACTAAAAAAACCTAAGCTCATTGAAAATCTCTTGAAATTTTGAGAAACGCACTTCTTGAAGCCGCGATCGAATTTTAAATATATACTGTATCCTGAGACCAACGAAAAGATAATAATCTACAAAGTTCGACTTCTTGGTATCCTCACACCTTCGATGTTCAAAAAGAACCCTGCGGTGCCTTAAAAGAGAAGGTAGGAAAGAAGGGCCTTGTGCAGAGTTCCCGCGCGATTTATCCGCGCTCTCTTTACGAAATTCTCAGGGATAAGAGCTACGGGGCACCAAGATGCATACCGCACGCGCAGACGGGTGAAACGTAATGATGCAGCCAATCTGCGAATGCATACGTGCGTGCCATGAGTACGAGCGTGCATGCGTGCGAGCGTGCATGCGTGCGTGCACAGCGGAGAACCATACGCACCGCGGGCGCAGATAAGGACAGAAATGGCGGCAATTACTGTAGCGGACCGATGGCACGAGAGAGACGGCCATATTCATCATCCGAGGTCATTTGAATACCGCGATCCGAGAGGAGAACGAGACGAGACGATAAGAGAGGACGGACGGGAGAAAGGAGAGAAGGAGGCGGGAGAGAAGATCGTAGGCTTCGCAGCGAGTAGGAAGACATGAGAAAGAGTGATGTGGTGGGAGAAGGAAGATTCCTTGTCCAGCATGAAACTGAACATTGAAGGAAAAGAGAGAGGCTATGCATCAGTCCGGTGGGGGCGAAGGGAAGGAGAAGGGGAGAAACCGGTTACAGAAGAAGTAAACACGCGAAGGTGATGTTACCCTCCGTTCCTCTCTTCGTCACTACAAAGTGCCGAGAGTCTTCGAGGATCTAGAGTGTGACGTTCCTGAAAAGTCAGCTGCTACGACGAGGAAGAACATGGCGGACGCGACATGGCACGCGCGATCTAAGTTCTTTTCGGATGAATACATGTCTCAGGATTGTCCACCTGTCTCGATATTAAGCCGAATCTTAAAAAAAGAAAAAAGTCAGTAGAATCAGGAATCAAATTAATGATAGATTAATATTTATAAATTTTTGTTTTTATAAATTCTTTTAACGAATAGCTGTATGAAGAATCATTTTTCTCATGGTTACATAATCTTTATTTATTGCCACGAGTAATTATTTATTTAGTATAGATTTATTAGTAGATTTATTTAAATTATTTAATTTATTATATTATAAATTGTATATTGTATAAACATGAGATTTGTCTATTTAAATCACTATCTTCAAAGAATAACACTTTTTAAAAAATAACAATAATCGTTGTTATTGTCAAGTCTAAAAAATTGATAATTTTGGATGTTTATAATCGTGAAATGTTTTAATTTGCCGTAAATTTTCTTCGAGTCTAACACGTTCCGCATCTGCGAATAATTGATTTGTGAAAAAAAAACCGCCATGAAATTACAATTCCGTTGGTAATTAATTGCTAACTTGTCGACAGCATCGAATCAAAAGTTAAGGTTTCTCGGTTGAACGGGATAAACGTGCAGACATATTGATGATTGCACCGCGATTTTTGCTGAGGCTAATATCCAAAAAATTTCGAAGACCGACTCGTTTTTTCGATGTACTCGATTGAAAGTAGCTTCCTCGCTGATTTTAAAACTGCGCGAGCTTCGAGGCAAAAAGTCGCTCCCCATGATGCCGTATCGTATGTCTGAGTATGTGTTAAGAAATTGACCTGATGTCGCAAAAAAGATTGATAGTGAGGAAGCGGTTTTGTGAACCGATTTCAAGAAAGCTAAACGTTAAAAATAGTTCTTTAAATTTTTTATTTTTTTGAAATACAATACATTGGCGTTAACAACTTTTAATTTCATGTTAAAAATTTTATTAAAAATTTATTTATATTTTTTTAATATTTGATGAAGTTTGCAGAAGAAATAATACTTAATATTTTTTTAAGATGGTAGTACTCACATATAAATATATAATGTACGTTCTCATATCAGTTTTTCTAGAAGTGTAATTCTAACATGTTACATATCACATGCTTGTATCTATCGGTCACCTACATTGAACTTTTCATTTTGATCATCTAATATTTTGAATATAAATTCGTCTTCGTATAATGTACACAGAAAGGATGATTTTGCGAATTTAGCTAAATAAAGTATTTACAAATTTAGCTAAAATAAAGTATTTACAAATTTAGCTAAATACAAATCTGAAAATAATTTGGATCAAAATAATTACATAGAACATTCAATCTAATTACCACAATGTTAAAACTTTTTGCAACATTGATCACATTATGTTTGATACTCTCATGCAATTATTTTGATGATCAACAAAATTATTTTCAGATTTTTATCTAATTAAATTTTTAGATACTTTAGCAAAATAATTTTTTCCGTATACATCAGTGATACATACAGTTTAACAAAACAGTAGCGTAAAAGCAACATGGAACGTGATATTTTTTTGTTAAATTTTTTAACCGTTGA
>Ga0157363_1003820_pt1 | contig 13737 bp, 7 predicted proteins | sample AttsexASBM1_FD_111477 | JGI IMG/M metagenome (GOLD analysis project Ga0157363, IMG submission 111477) | Fungus gardens microbial communities from leaf cutter ant in Ribeirão Preto, State of São Paulo, Brazil - Atta sexdens ASBM1 | ecosystem: Host-associated > Fungi > Mycelium > Unclassified ...
CAGATATATTTATTTACTTAATTTGTCTACGAAATAGATACCCACACGTCTATTATCGAATAATAAAAAGAATAATAAATTCTATTTGTTGTATAAGCTCTGATTAACTGCAGAAATCTTTTCCAACTCTGAGAATATTACTTCTATTTTTGTCATCATAAAATAATGTCATGGAAACGTTGAGTTGCATATTTAAGATGATTCTTTAATAAAGTGCCTCACCAAGGCCCACCCAAAATTATAAACGTCTGTGTAATTTGGATAAAATGTTAAAACTGTGTGTATATTTTAATGAAATACCATTGTATGAAACATACAATAGTAAATCAAGAGCTGCATCTTCATCGAACGAAAACAAGATGAAATTATGTTTACTTTTCGAAATTAAATTTATATGCACGTAAATATCTTTTCAAAATGACCATTGATCAATTACTTTTTTGTGATTAAAATCATAATTTTTTAAACTATTATAAATTTAAACTATTATAAACTATTATAAACTATTATAATCTCGTTTTTGAGAAAAGTTTGTAATAAGATTTGTGTACAGTTAGTTAAAGAAGCGTCTGCGAGCCTTATCTATCACTAAGCTATACGCGAAAGGTTACATTTTCAACATTTTTTTCTCTCTTATTTCATCATTAATCTACCATAGAATTTTGCACACGTCAATTTCGATACCTCAACTTTATTATATAAAAAAATTAGACATTTCTAAATGATAATTCGATTTACTTAAAGAACTATCTTATGTAAATATTATAGTAGCATATTTCAGATACAAATGTACAGTGACAGAGAAGCTCGCACTTTTTACGAGATCGAATGGAAAGTCAAAGCGAAGTGTTACACCGCGAGGTCTCTCACCCTTTATAAGCTCTATATACGAATCGTTCAAAATCGAGAGCAGGTACGAGTGAATCGAAAGAGAAAGAGAAGCAGATGAGGAGAAACATGAATATTAAAAGTTAAGAAAAACGAGGCGCATTCTCGGCGCGTACGCGACGCGCATACGAGTACGTTCGCGTAAATGTTCGATAGATATATCGCTTATTAAAAAAGAGCGCACCCGGGTTCGTGTATGAAAGAGAAATTCGAGCGACAGCGGCTGCTGCGCGTGGCGCGTGCACAAGTGCGCGTGCAACAAGTGGCGCACGCAATAACAGTACACACGCGTGTCGCTGCGATAGTAATCTCACCTACTTTAATGGCCTCGCGAAAAAGGATATTTAAGAGAAAGAGATTCGAGAGGTATACCTAAAGATAGACCTGCATGATCGACAGCAGTCAAGCGACCGAATAACGTCTGTTTATTTGATACATACACTTCACCGAGAGATCATCTTGACGTATCCACGTAAACATGTTCTCGAAAATATGAATTACATTACTTAATTACATTACTCGAAGCATTATCTTCGATTATAAAAAGATATGTTTATATGTTAAATATAATTAATGTAATAACTATTAATTAAGAAAAAACTTACTCATAGAACTGTGCATGTATGATATCTGAGAACGTACAAAATATATTAATACTTCTGAAAATATTACAAGACAAAATTTTTGTGTTTAACTTTTCGAAGATAGCAATTAACTTTAAACTAAACGATTAGTTAAATATATTTATTATTCTTCAAATAGCATAAGATTGTTTCATCGATAGTAGGCTTGTTTTCATTCCTGATCATTATTTTATTATTTAAATATAATATATTGTAATAGAACAAATATAATGATAAAAAAATTTAATTTACTTATTTAAATATGTATATGTATATGTACAAAAATATACTAACGTAATAATAATAAATATTAATAATATACTTATATAATGCTTCTTCTTGATTTAAAATCTTTTATCTAATTGCTAAAGATTAATTGTTAAAATGATTATAATCATTGCGCTTTGTAAATTAGAACGTTGTTACACACCACTGATCAACATCACCACTGATCAGTCAGTGGATAAAAAGAGTCACAGCGATCGGTACGGCACGTGTTTCTCGACGTCTTCGGAAACCGGGTAAGGAAACAAGACGAATCGAAGTGGGCGGCACTCGTGCCTTTGCGACGGCAGCTGTTTCTCGATTCGCGCGCGACCAGCGCGCCTTCTCTCCTTATTAATTAAACCGGTACACACGCGAGTACACACGCGAGCGTGTGGCCGGCATATCTGCGCGGTTAATACGCTGCCCATGTCGCTCCCTGGCTTATGATCGGCGCAGCGTCGCATCTAATTAAGATCTTCCGTTCTGGCGGAAGTCGAAGGCCGCGCCTTCGTGAACCTACCCCTTTAAAGTCATTAGATTATAAAGTACCGCAATTGATTTCAGAAATGTCGCGTAAAAATGGCCGAAGTGCACATAGTACACGTGTGATGTGTACTTTCGTATTCCTGAACAGTTCTGAACTGTACTTACACGTATCCTTAGTGCACTTTTATACACAAAACTTCTACGACAAATAAATCCGTATTAAACTAAAGAACACATAAATTGAGCATTCGTACATCTTCTTTGATTCATAAATTAATTACAATTAAAAAACATTGATTTACATACTTGGCTTCATTTTCCCAAATAAAGCACGTAAACAAATCCATAAATTCGAAATGGCCGCGTTTCGCATGAAAATGGATGTGAGTTTATGGTACTTTATATCTAGAATTTATTGCGCCTTGTCGTAAAAGCGACATGATCGAATATTGCCGCTCGGCTTCTCCAACGCTTCCTGATTGAATCTGATTGCCGCGTCCCGAATTAAATGCTTCTCGCAAACCGAAGCGGTGTCTGGTAACACTTCCGGTTGCGTGTAACATGAGTCGCGTTTTAATTTGGTTTGACGTAACGGTAGTGAGAATCTTACGGATATTTTATTCGTCTCTTATTAGCGTAAACCAAGTCGTAAATTATTGCGGACTTGTTTGCGTGCGAGTCTCGTTTGTCGAGATATCGCGGAGGACGACACATTGTCGATAACCAAATGAGAGATACAAGCACAAAGATACGGAGAAAAAATAATGCAAATGATGTTAAAAAGTTAAGATGTGAAAATCGTGTAGAAATTATGCAGTCGTCCAATCGGTAGTACATTGATCGATGCCTTTCTTACTATCGATAAATTAATAGGACGTTACAGGAGTAATTACATTTTATAAGTTATGTAAAAGTATCACATATTTATATCTTTCTTCCTTCTCACTTCTATGTAAACAAGCCGGCCTTTCTGCATTGTATACAATATGTCACAAAAATTTTATTCCTGTTCGCGTTATATCATTAAAAAGGGCGTTTAAAATTATAGTTTCTTTACAAAATCTTCGTCTTGACTTCTTACACGAGTGATTGTCAAATCTGAAAGATTAAAATATCTTTCATTAAATTTACGAGAGAATCATAAGGATATAAAGATATTCCAATCTTTCAGACTTGACATTTATCAGTGTAAGAAGTCAAAACAAAGATTTCATAAAGAAACTATTTCTCAATGGCTGACGTTCTTTTTTAACAGACGTTAAAAAAGTACGAACAGGTATAATCTTCGCGACACATATAGAGTTGGATACAATGCAGAAAGGCCGACTTGTTTATACGTCGTTAACATAAAGAAGCAGAAAAGGAGGGAGATATAAACCGGCCGAATAATCGACGTTGTTCGTCAAAAGTGGACGTGACGTTGTCGTGCTTGTAAAAAAACGTACCACGTGCTGCAGTGGAGGAACCGTAAATGGCATTACAGCTGCAAGTGCGTGCCTTGCCGAATGCATGAGAGGAAAAGGGAAAAAAAGAAGAAGAAGAAGAAGAAGAAGCCGCGAAGGTTCAAGCCGCAAATCAGATATTTCGGTTGCTCAATTGGTCGATTCGGTTTTCAAGTCGCTTTTGGACATACTTTAGCGCCGATCCGATCAGAAACGCGAGTCTTTTACGTCGTCGATTCCTGGAATACTTGGACGCAATTAAATGTTTCATCAGTGTTCGTTAAGCGAATATTAATCGCATGACAAAAAAGTTCTAAACGATCCTCCGATTTAGTACTTTTGTTTTTTTGTTTTTTTTAGCAATTCGTCCACAACGTGACAAACAATCATTTTATGGAACAGAGCACTCGAAACCCGCGGCGTTCGGCGTTAAATGCGACCGACTTGACGAGAATCGCGTGCCTCTCTCCCTTGAAATAATTATCTGCAGAAAGTTCAGAGATGTTTACTTCATTATCTTTAAAAAACGCGCAAACGTTTGACGTTTACGTGTAAGTCGGGAGCAATGCGATATAATGCGAGCGCAAAACGCTTGTTACATGCGAAATTGTCCGCGGTATCTCTGCGATCAACACCTTGCGCAAATTGTAATTTGGGGGTATTAACGCAATTAGGATTTCCTCAAATTTCTCTCGTCCTTGAATACAGGAATTGCACGCGACAGTGGTGTAACTACCCTCGCTGTAGCGATTATTATTGGATGCCATTGCTCGTTCGTACGACGATCACGGAGTACCTGAATCGAAAGGGGGTCGGAAAGGCGGGGGCGGGAGAGAAGATCGTCAGAAAAGATTGCCTGGAGCAGTCAGAATCAGAGAATCGACGAACACGGAGGCATTATTTAGTCCGGGTCCGCATAAAGCTGTTATTACGCGCAAGCTGTAACTGCGCGCGATTCAATGCCTTCGATTTTCGAGTGAGAAAGTGTCCACCCAAGAGATGGTTAATAATAATTTTTCCTCTTCGTGACGCACGACGCTCACGCAGAACATACCGATTGCGACCGTAACAAATCGCTGGAACGACGAGCTCGATAACGGATGTCGCTGATTTCGCTTCGGTTAATTATCGGCGAGGTTGAACCTCGGCATTCAATGGAACGGTAGAAATTATGTTGTTAAAAGATAACAGAAAAAGTGCAAAAAAGGGAATAACTATATATCTTCGACTGGATAATGTCCATAATGCGATTGTAAAGCTTTCATCAGTGGAATTCGGAGAGCTTTCTCAAATTCTTCATTTCTTTTTCGAAAACGAAGAACGTATTTTGTAACGTTCATTCTCCACGCTATCAGTTGCATTGTACTACATCATACTATATCATAAGAACGACAGTTTCAAATTAAAGGAACATCGCCGAAGATATTATCGACTGACCCGGAAACGTTAATTCGCCGATCGGAGAATCAGACTCTGAGTAGCCGTAAGTTTTATTCATCCGTACCTCCGAGCGAAATGGAACAGGAGAATAATTATAATTGATATTGCTCTCACGAGAGAACAATTTTGGGAGCACCTGTTGATATCTTGTCATTCCAATTAGAGATCGAACATGATGCATATAGAACTCTCTCAATGTCAGCCTTATCATTTTTACCGGTTTTAATTATTCCCTTCATTTTACTGCACAGAAAAAAATGTTTGGTTGAATTAACTATTGTCCGGAAAGTTCGTGCCGATTTTGAAGGAAAATTGAACGCAGAAGATTTAAATTTTTTTTTTAATTTCATTTATTAAATTTAAATCTTTTGCGGCACGAACTTTCCGGACAACCTAATAGAATTCTTATAGAAAATGAACGATTCAGAATTATAATTAAATTTACAAAATTTCTGATTAAATCTATTAAAATTCTAGTTGAAATAACTAACATTTAGTAGATTTAATCAGAAATCTAGTAGACTTAATCAAAATTCTGGATCGCTCATTTTCCACTAGAATTCCAGTTAATTCCAACCAAACATTTTTTTCCATGCGGTATTATAATAGTTTTATATTATAACGAAATTGCATGTCATTCGACGTATAACACATATTAATGTATAAATGTATTCAATCTAGTTGAAAACGAATGTGCGATAAACCTAATCATTTATATAAGCAGAACATCAAAAGAATAACGATGTTAAACGTTAGTTACAATTTACAATATTAAACGATAGTTACATTAGTATGTTGCAACAATCTTCGACTTTTTTATAAAGACAGGACTAAAAAGAGACAGAGAATAATAATTTTAATGTTTGTAAAAATAATATGCGTTTACATGCATTAAGGATTTGACTCGCTTGCTTTTTCCTCTCTGCCGCAAATAATTAGATACAGATATAAATACTTGGAAGATTATAAGTTGTTCCCAGCAAGCTCAGATATCCCGTCGCGCGTGCTTCCTCTTTTTATGTCAGACATATTTTCGGATGCTCGAAATTTTAATTTATCTTCCGTAATTTCTTTAATTTATCTCATCGCAATACAGAAAGATAATAACGCATCATTGCTTGCACGTATTCATTTCGCTCGCAAATGATACGGGTAAGACCAACGGGTGAATTGCCGAATAATAAATGATTCCTACTGTGCACCGCTATGTCGACAAATAGACTGGCAACAGTTGAGAAGGCAGCCAGCTGTGAATCATCAATTTCTATTAAATGGAAATCCCCCACCAGGAAATTGACACTGAATTTCCGACTTGTATGCGTCGCATACGAAGGACGATCTGATCGCAAAGAGGAACGTTAATTCTTCATGTCACATCAGCAATACGCATGATATCTGCATTTGGGAATACTATTTCGATCTCTGTCGTAATATAATATAATGTATCGTAATATAATATAATATCGTAATGTAATATACGCAAAGTATACGCTTACGATTGTTTTACGGCCAGTAAATTCGCATTATCAGTTGATGATTGTGGCAGTAAATGTGTGATAGTATTAAATATTATAAATTAATTGCACCCGTTTCCCCCATGTTACGCTTTGAGTCATCAGTCAAAGTCATTCCCTGTCCACAGGGACAAAGAATACGTAATTTAAAAATTCTATGATCATGGCTTAGATATGCTTCGGGAATCGATGAAAACGATTGATATGTCGTTAAGAGCTTGTTAAAATTTTTGTGCGGGCCGATGATCCTTGAAACCGGAAACTCCTAGACGCTCTCACGTGTACTCGTCAAGTCTAAGTTGCAGGTGTTTGCTCCTAAGCGGCTAAGGGTGATGACTTCTTTCTAAAGCACGTGCGCGATGAGAATTTCCTACTGAAGTCTTGTCTTATTTCCCTAACGCGCCTAAGACTTTACTCGCGAAGGAATAAAGGGGATGAACCACCTGTAACACGAACGGATGCGGGAAGAAGAATCGTAACGTACTTTCCAAACAATATTAAGCCTCAGGTGACGTTTGCGTGAAGTTTGGTGTACCTGATGATTAATACTTGAACGATTGACTCTTCATTGCGTGGAAAAAAAAACAGTACGTGCTTGAAACAATAACACAACATAACGTATTGTAGATCACCCTTATAAAAAATGCTTAGAACTGCTTCGCAATTCTGTATTTTCTGACTAAACTGTGCAAGGCTTGCTATGATTACACTATTAATAAAGAAGCTTATTTTTTATCTCGGAAGCGTACTTATCAATATATTAATCAATATATTAATTAATCTATACATTGTAATTCTTGGTTTGTATTTCTCATGCATCTTATCAAACAATAAATAGTTAAGTTAATGCCAAAGCCGTTTCAAACGCCACGATGGTCGAGAGAATAAATTATTGAAGCTGGAGGAACGAAGGAAGGAAGGAAGGAAGACGGTGACGTTTGAGAACAGGAAACAATGCCGACTACTATCGGCGCCATCGTCCGCCCCATTGGACAGCCTGCATATGTACCGGAATATGTTGGTACTCCATACAAGTGACGTAGTATAAAGCGGTGAGTATCGAAGAGTATTCAACGACAACGATCTATTTAATTACATGTGAGGCTCCGCAGGTGTATTCTTCGTGGGGCTACTCCCCCTTTTCTCTCGCTGTCTTCTTGTTTTTTTCCTCATTTTAATTCGCCGCCTTACGTATCACATTCGATATGGTCGATTGTGCGTGAGAACCATTCCTGGAAACAATATCGAAGCGGAAAAGAAATATCGTCGGACTGCCCGCATTAAGGACTGTCGCTAATTCTCTACGGAAACAATAATCAAACATTACACGCTCAAAATTCTCGCGCCATCGACCGTGTGAAATTTTGATCGCACTCACTTTTCTCACAATAACATGAGATAAGTCTTTCCTTAAAATCGAGTCAATGTTATTAGCATAAGATAATACTGATCTACTAGTACTGATCTTTTTGATAGCGAAAACTATCAAAAATAAGTATCTTTATTAATATTAATCCTTACCATACCAGATCGGATCACTAGTGATCGAACGATTTCCTGTTCGTGCAAGTTTCTTTGAGTCTTTCGATATTATAAATTATACTACATTTTATTATTTTCCAAAATGAAGTTTCAATATTTATTCTAGAAAGTTGAAAGTATATTATTGAATTTTTAGAGATTTTTTTAAACCATTTGAAAAGTGAAAAAAACGGACGAATTAATGATGATATTTGGACGGATGAGGCATCAAATTGTACTTTTATCATTGTAGGATAAACAAAAAGGATTAACAATAAAATGTGTTCTTACCTACTTACCCTATGGTAGTACAACTTAAAACAAAATTTTTAATTTCACGTTCACTAGAGTTTGAAAAAAAAATATAGATTTCTGAACCAAAGGAATATTTTGACGAGTTCTTTTTCGCATGACGAGTTACGTTTTTGCATAATTTGACAAGACCTGAACATTGTCATTGCGATCACTTGAGACATGATTAACCCTATTAATCTATTCAATAGTTCGAGCAAATTTTTGTACGGAGCATATATATAGCATATGTCGCGTGTGTTTGAGCAACAACCGGCGGCTTGAATGGAAAGGCGTTGATATGGAAAGAGATATTAGAGAAACCCAGTTATCCGAACTACGGCAGGAAAGAGAACTGATACAATACCGCGTGAAAAGAACCGAAGGAACCGACCGATCGACAAGAAACCGCATCGGGCGCGACAGGTGGTCTTATATTGTAATGTATCGAATTGCAACAATGTATGATAATTATTGTCTTGCATGCAATAGGAAGGCGTAGAAAGGTAACGAACAGGAAGGGTTATTATCCGCCAATATTGTCTGCAAAATTGAAAGGTGGGGTAAGAGAGTTCTCTCGTCACGGAAGAGGGTTGCTTGTTGCTCAATCACACATGCCTCTTCGAAAGGAAGTTCGATTTTTTCGAACGTTTTTATCGATGAATTGCGCAGAAGTTCAAACGAGTATAAAATCGATAAGATGGAACTCAATAATTTATTCAACCGTATTCCATTTTATATTATATCAATCGCTTTTGATAAAAAAAAATAAGTTTAATTGCCAGCATCGTTTCTCCATTTTATTATATTGATTTTATTTCAGTTTTTATTTTGTCTAATAACGTATACCAAATGTAATATCGAAGATAAGAGACATCGATCTTTCTCTTTTCGCATTGTTTATTGTATTTTATTCATATTTTAGTAATTTTTTTTGGCCTGAACTCTCAACTATAATTATGAAAGCTGTAATGCATTATTCCGTTCTGGATATCAATGTATAATCATATACTGACATTCTTTTGCTGTTTCAACAATTTCACTGACAAGACGAAGATTCTTTAATTATTGATACCAACAGATGTCTTGACATTGCGAAGTACATTTTCATTTGCCATCGACCGACCATTATAAGTTTTTACTTTTCTGACAAATTCTAATGTATGTATTTTATGTATGTTTATTTTAACTAACAAGACAAAGATCCATTTTAATTTATGATACCAACAATTATATAGTTATATACAATGCGAAGTTTATATTTTAATTTCCGATCGACTTTATATTATGTTATTTTTACCGTTTAGACATATTTTTCGTTTTGACATATTGATAATGATCCAATCGTGATCGAAACGTTTGTTGTTTTTAGCCTGTTATTAAAGTTCATAATTAATTTATTAAGACATTTTTTTACTTATCTACCAATTTGTTTACATAAAATTTTTGATTCGTAGCGCTTTTTCTTTTAACTGTTTTTTAAATTGAGCCATTATACTATTATATAATTTTATTTTCTGTTATTCATATATATATATTGTTAATCTTTAATAAATTAATAAATTAAATCACTCATTTCAAACTGAGATCTCGAATAATAATTCGTCTCAGGAATAATTCATAAAAGTAAATTGAATGAATAAAACTAGAAATTATTTAATCCAATATTTAAAGAATATGAAAGTGTAAAAAATGTGAGGAACGTTAATTGTGCATGCTTACAATATTACAGAATGATAAATGTCATTGATATGTAAGCCGCAAATTCACCAGCAGATGGTCTTGTTTTTTCCGAAAAAGCATATGAAAGCTAATCATTCAGAAACGATGAAAGGGCATCGAATAAAGAAGTATGCGACGATACGGTGGAAGAAGGTTCGGAGTGAGAGGAGAGAATAGGAAGGGCAGAGATGGTAAGAAATTATATTCTTGCAAAATCTTACTGCACGCACAACCGCAAACCGGCACACGCGGTAAAGTGATGCGCGCGGCACGAGGTACCGCGACGGTTGCCCGCATTTTTATTTCTTCTTCACGTTACCACCCTTCTCCCTCTCCTTCTTTTTCCTCCCCCTCCGCTACTTACGCGCCGCGTGGACGCGACCGTTTTAGAGACGGTGCAAATAAAGCAGGTAAAAACGAGAGAAGGGCGAAGAAGACTGAGAGAAAGAGGGACAGGGAGAATTAAAGAGAAAGAAGGAGTGACGGTGGAGGGAAATGGTGGGGTGCAGCACGAGCCATTCGCCCCCTGCACCATCTGTTGCATCGTTGCATCGAAGACGTTGCGCCCGGGCTTCGCAGGGACACCATATGCTTACTGTATGCCGCGCCGATATTACAGGAGACTACGGCGCTTTTATTGTTTTAAATATCGTACCTGTCGTACATAGTGATTAAGCTATCTGTAGCGATTTCCGAACATAAACGGTAATTCCATTGCGTCGACTATATGTGAAAGATTCACAGTAGAATGTACGCGTCTGTGACGTCATAGTGGACAATATATTCTTTTAACCTTTAATTCATAATCAGAAAGTTTATAAACTGTTTTTTTATCAATTGAAATATAGATTGTATTTACCCTGTGAACAATCGTTGGTCATTAAAAATTTGATTTTGTATGTTCTTAGAAAAAATCTACTTAAATTTAAAATTGCTTAGAATACTATGAGTTCTTGACAAATCATATAATATTATGAGATGTAAAAAACTTATGTCATTCATTTTCGAAAACTGTTCAGCTTTTGTACTTAACCAATACGATAACACAACAATCATGCGCATAAACGGAGAAAGTAATAAATATTTATAAATGAAAGATATGAGATCGCTATCACATTGTGTCCAGAAGAATCATCACGTTTTCTTTGAAAGGGAATTCAGTCAATTATGTGTAATTGCTCAGAATAAAATCCAGTTAACTCTCTTATCAGCTGTCTTGTCAACTACAAATTGAATGAATAAGCGTAACAAAGATACTTAAGCTTGTAATGAAATTTCAATCGAAACAGAAACTATAATATTTTATTACATTTTTATTTTTATTTGTATAATTTTTTAAATGTGTTTATTTTATATCACATTTTATATCACATTTTTTAATAAATAATTAAAAGTCAAAATAATAAATTGGGTTACGAGCCAACGCTAGTTGTTCTAATATTTAATAATAAATTGATACATAAATAATTATATATATTTTTAATAACGAATTAATCGGAACATAATCAAAGCAGTAAATGAAATTCTGTAACACAGATGTATCGGATAATTACAATCGTGAAACCGTCTGCCGTTCGTTTTCAGAAGAGGATTATCATAAGTAATCTCACGAAATGAGTTTGTAAAATCGCCTTCCTATATTCGCGTCATGGAATAACGCGCGTCGACATCAAAGGCATCGCTGCTCGTACCGTGGAACGGAACGAGGAGTTGATAAATATACGTACGTGCACACGCACGAGTCTACGCACGAGCGAGTCCGAGGATGGCTTTTAGCTTCCCTCTCTTTTTTCTTTTTTTTACCTGGGCCACGTGGCGACGCGTGCTGACTCCAGGGGACAGTTGCGAGGGCTCATCCTCGCCGCTCGTTGTGTGTGATTCAGAAATACTTTTTGGGCAGGAGATAGAGGAAAAGGGGACTGAGAAACTTCCAATATCGCCGGATATCGGAACTTTCAATATCATTGGAAGGAGGAAGAACTACTTACTTATCAACGAGAGGATCCCGCGAGCTTCCAGCAAAATGAGATCACCGTTCAACTCCTTTTTATCCCCGATGATAACCGGTATTCGTAACCGTTGCGATCCACGGATCTTCAGAGAACACGATTCAGCCATATGGGCTTATCTTGTTAATCTTCTTTCCTTGCATTTTATTAACGTGCTGTCTCGAATCTTCTTTTTTTACAAATGTTGGCTAATTGAGAGCTAATTCCTTTTTTTTTCTTAATGAAGAAATACTTTAAAGTATCTAAGATTAACGAAGAATCTAAATTTGTTTGGATTATGAATAATGCAGTGATTTTAAACAGAACAAGCTCGAAGTAAGCCGGTCGAAACGGAAAAAGATAAAATTGATGTTCTATGACGAGCATCTGTCCCGTATATCGGTTTTAAAATTATATATTTAACCCCATATAACCGGTCACGTGTTTCCTCCGATGTTTTATAATACCATGTGATATTTGCTATTTGGGTCGCGTGCATGGGAACTCATAACAACGAAGATACTCACACTCTTTTTATGTCAATCATGAAATATGATCTGTGTCCCAATCATTCCTAAATGCCAAACATATTTTCTTTCTTTCGTACATATTCTATGATTATAATATATTATATTATTTCATTATATTATTTATTAGTTTATTTAGAGAAGACCTTACTCAATCAACAATATTTTTCATTATTACTATTACATTTTTATTTTTCTTTATGTCTTTATTGATTGCATCCGAGTGATTTTTAATAAATCTGACGTCACGAAATATACAGTTCGAAAACCGTTCAAAGACCGTTAGATGGAAAATCGTCATACCGGAACCGTTTAACTTTCTGCGGTTCTCTCCAATTAATCCCCGGAAAATCGACTCTATCCCCTCGAGGTGTGAAATTCCGTTAGCCACATGGCACGCGTGTGTATTTTATGTAAGCTAAGAGGTACGAACACCCTGTGCTAATTTACCTTTACGTTGGCCTTTTCCCAAAAAGATGTTTAAAAAAATTTTAGTGGTTACAAATTAATTATATAAATATATCTATAGAAGCATAATTTTTTTAAGGAGAATCATATCTTGCACGCGTTGTAGAATAGTTTTCCCATTGTTTAAACATGAATCACTTTCTTGACGGGACATTCCGGATTCAAAAAATCGCAGGGAACAATAGACATTGTTGGCGATCGACATCACTCCCGTAGGGGTGGATTTAGTGATTAGCAATTAACTTTGACCCTCCTGCTGGCCGCTGATGTCCAAGCGAGTGCTTTTTCTTTTCGACTATTTTTCAACCCTCGACCCACCGGCCGCCGATTTCCGTTCGTCGGAAACGTCATGTGGCACATTAATTGGATCCGCATGGAATAAAAGGAGGCTCCTACACAGCAAACTTAGAAACGAACCATTCTCCATTGAGATATAAATAGCGGCAACATGACAGTGATTGACGTCGATAAACGGCAGTTTTAAAGTCATAGCGTATATATATATATATATATATATATATATATATCTGTATATATATATATATATATATATATATATA
>Ga0157363_1003821_pt1 | contig 13736 bp, 6 predicted proteins | sample AttsexASBM1_FD_111477 | JGI IMG/M metagenome (GOLD analysis project Ga0157363, IMG submission 111477) | Fungus gardens microbial communities from leaf cutter ant in Ribeirão Preto, State of São Paulo, Brazil - Atta sexdens ASBM1 | ecosystem: Host-associated > Fungi > Mycelium > Unclassified ...
ACAAGGACGTTCTTAATTGCTCTATTCTTCGAGAGGCTAACTGCCGACTTATTCCTATCTGCCGCGAGTTATGTGCGGGCGAATATCGTTGCCACCATATTTCTGCAGATACCTCCTCGCGCTCTCTCCTCGGGTTTTCTAGTCGTAGGACTTAACAGCTGATAAAGAAACCATACTATCATTACGGTAACGGCGCGTACTTGGTAATGAAATACTTTTTAGACGTCCCGCTACATAACGAGCGAGTATGCAACTTCTGCGCTGTAAGGGCTTTTCAGACACAATCGCGAGAAATCTGCAGGTGGAAGTACGCGTGACTGTGCAACAGTCGACGGACAAAGCAATCGCTTGATGCCCTCCGGGAATATTTAAATCGGAATTTGCGTTACGCGTACTTGAATTAAGTTTTTGCATTATTGTCATTTCGATGAGGATGCATTATGAACGTAAAAAGTTACGGACTGCAATAATCAATGTGTACTTTCAAAGGAGGTCGTATTAAAGCTTGAAGATAGATTCGACACGTATTTTATATTTACATAAGATGCGATTATATAAAATATTTTCTTCTCTCTTCTTCTACCGATTACCAAATCGAAATGTAATAAACGATTGTTTAGATCTCAAAGTATTGATATAGTTAAAGACTTGATATAATATTATGCGCTAATATTCAATCGATGGTTTACAGTCGGACAACAATTTATCGCTAATCTGCCGTTTCGTAAAAGGCGGAAGGAAATCGTGGGATCAGTCGTGATCGAACGGGCATTGCGCGAAATCGACGGGTCTCTCCGTGTACTTTCCAAACGCACTGTACGTAAGTATCCGAGTGCAAGGTGCACGGTATTCTCAACAGTTTCCACCGTGCGCTATACATAATGGAGGTTAGCCGCAGGATGGTAAATCACAAGACGCCATGCGGGCGTAGTTATATCGTGCGTGCGTGATGGAAGATTAGTACGGCATTGTGCGAGCACCGTGGAGGCACGCGATGATTTATCGCATACGAAAACGCGTAGGGTGACTCTCTCGCCGATGATCGCTACCTTCACGTGGACGTTCCGAAACGGAAAGTCGTCTCGCCGAAGCACGCCGTCACGTGTCATTCTGGAGAACGCCGTAAAGTCGATTTTATACCGGTCCCCGGACGGCGACGTTAAACGGCATCGACTAATCGGGTGTTGCAAATTTCGCGTACTAATATCCAAAGATCTCAAATACATCTGTAAATACAAAAAGATAAAAACGAATAAAAATTGTACATATCGGAGATACAAAAATGTTAAAAATCCCCGATTTATATTCATGATTTCGAGAAGACAAGTAGTATCGTAATGAATATTTTTTTGTCCAAAAGCGATAATTCGGATCATTGAGATTACGAGACTATTAGAGAGCAATGGAGAAAGTGGGCCAGTCCGTGATTATATTTTCGCAAACGCGACTAGTTCCGATACGCGACAAGGATAACGTTATTACGAGAATAAAGGCACTTAAAATTCGGTACGAACCTGAATGCTAAAGAACAACGAGCGCGCGTGAGAGGATATAGCTGCCCCGGAGACCGCCGTACGAGACAAAACCGCACTACTGTAAATGGTAGCAGCCTGCAATCATCATATTTCTTGATGATGGCCGACCCCGGCTGGGTACATAGGAACGTGCATGCGCGGGGACCGAGGATAGTCGGGTCCCTTGAAGAGAACCACGAGGCCGAACCGCAAAACCGTTCTGTTCCTTATTGCTCGACCTCCGCCAGTCGCGCGCTTCTCTTCTCCACCCTGCAGCACTAACGTACTGGTCGCGGCTAGGCAGAGCGATTGAGACCACAGAGCACTTAAGATCCCCTCCCCTTCTGTACGTGGAACGCTCACCCGACGACGATGTTCAACCTGATTTCTCCATTGACCCCTCAGTGATGGGCATTTGAACTGAATTATTCGGTAGAGAATGACTTCGTGGTAACGCGGAGACCAACTTCGGTCTACGTGGCTAATCAACTGAATGAATTTTTACATCCTCCAAAATATCCTTTGTAATCGAAATACATAAAATAATAAAATAACCCTGTAAGCAAGAAACATTTTGAAACATTTCACTAACATTGCAGCAATGTTATGACGTTAGTATTATTAAGATTATATTTTTTGTATAATTATAATTTTTTGTTTCATATTCCAGAAATACATATTCTCTTATCTATTTAGAACTATTACAAAATTATACAATTAGTTGCAGTCCCTGCATTTTCAGTATGGCACTTGTGGATAAACGATTACAGAATAAGGCGATGAGAGCCTATCACAAGTTTAATGTACTTAAGCTAATCAACTAATTACAATGATATATGAAAGAATCTCAGGGAAATGACAAAGAGAAAGAGAAACACAACGACTGGAGAAGAAATCATGAATTCATCAGATAAGAAATTGGAAAGTATCGTAATAGAATATTTGATGTTCTTCATTATGACAAAGATGCGGTCGTGTATATTAAACAGTACGTGGGCACGCCGTACAGTGTTACACGGAAAGGCGACTCGCTCCGCGGCTAACAACGTACCCATTGCTATATCGTGTACCGTGTGTGATTATGTAACTACTACTATCACTATTACCACCGCTGTAATTATGTTTCTAATTACGGTAACGCCGATAATTATATCTTGATACATTCGAACACATGCAACGCTATGTGATGACTGGATGAAGTCACCCAGTCGTGCTGCTCTATCTCCTTTTTGTTTTTCTACATTTTCTGCATTTAGAACAACACGATGCAGAAATTATAGAATACACTGATCTAATTTAGAGGAACGTTTTATAAGAACTTATAATTAATTTGTATAAACAAGAATATATTTTTCTCTCTTTTTTTTTTATTTAATTAATTCTTGAAAAGATGTCTTAATGTGTTGATTTGTTATTTTGGCTTGTTCAACACTTTTCATGACACTTCGATCAATCGAAAAAAAAAAAATTAGAAACACAAAAGAAGGGAACTCGTGACACTTTGATTAATCGAAGAATAAAATCGAGAATAAAGAGAAAGGGAAACGGGTGTAAATCTGTTCGGAAGTTATGCGTACCAAGGTCAGCACATGGAATTCTCCCAAGCGATGTATAACTGCGTGCAGAATTCGTGCTATAAATCAGACGCCAGGAAACGAAAGAAATGCGGTGCATTTCTCGTCGTAGTAGTCCCCAATGGCTTGTGTAGTATTTCGCTGCTTGCAATGCTGGTAGTTTTGTGAGTTTCGGAGTCCACCAGTATACGTTGCGAGGGAAGTCGCAGAGTGTCGTTGTAAAATGCCAGGTATCGAACGGTCGGGACTATCCCATGGCAACAAATTGCATTGTTTGGTCGTTGGAGTTAGTACATCATTCAGCAAGCTTATTTAATAGCATAGCTGCCGAACATTTTGCATACTTGTATACTTCGATTCTGAAAGAATTTTTTATCCATAACGAAGATTCTGTATGATTTTTGCCCATAACGAAGATTCTGTATGGATTTTTTTTAGATCATAGTAAATAAATAAATTATAGATGAATAGAAAAGAGTAAAAATGAGAATGAAAATGTAAAGAAGTAGAGGAAAAGTTAGTTAGTATCTTGATGATTAAAACCTGACTGGAGGTACAACAAAAGCATGCAGTGACGAAATAAAGGGCACGATTTACGAGGTAAGGCGACTGCGCGGTATAAAGAAGTGGCCGGTCTTTAATCAGGGCAAAGCAGAGTGTTCAGTTAAGTGCGGTTCAAGCGGCAGAAAGAGAGAAAGAAGGATTGAACTAAGAGGGCAAGATGGAAATGGAAGGGGAACACCGAGCCCATGCGTCATTGGATTAAGATTGTAACCAAATTATTCATCCGGTAGGCGTCCCGCGTAAGATACCAACACGAGCAGAAGTCAGATACGCGTAAAGGCGTTGCTTTGCAACGAGCGATAACACTGGTTGATATATGGGGACCACACAAAGCGCGTAACGGGACCTTAAATCGGAATTAATAGCGCCCTTTGCGAGACCCCGCGCAACCTTCGTAGGGATCTCGTTTTTACTCATTCAAGTATCTTGCAAATTGGTAATAACGAGAAGTAATTGGTAGAAAAATCAAATGAACACGCGTATTTTGCATGACAAATGCAAGAATTGTGAAAATTTACTATGTTGATGATTCTAATATAAACATATCTATGGACAAGATATATTACTAGAAATTTTTTTTTAATAATTAAAATTACTTTTCATAAAGTAGAAAGGAGGATCCAATTTTAAATTACAAGATATATTGTTGGAAGTTAAAAAAAATTATTATTATATTATTTTTTATAAAGTAGAAGTATCTGATTTTTAGTTATAGCGAGAACCAAAAAAAGTTTTTAAGATGCTTATTATTAGCATTAAATCATTAACAGAAGGTTTCTGAGATGTTTACTTACAGCAATAATATTAAATTGCTTGTCAATTTAATTTATTGTATTATTACTTCAGCTTCGATTCAAGACTATGTTTCAAGACCGATAAATAATCGGCGCACAATTAGCTTGAATTGGAAATTGTATATAAATTTACATGAAATATTAGGCAAATTAGAAAGAACTTAATAAAAAATGGCATTTTTTAATGTGTGTGTTAGATCTCATCAATGGAAATTATATGCCGGATATCACTACCTTGCCGCGATGATTTGAATTGGCATCACATCATTATTTTTTTCCTTATTTATGTGTTTTTAATTATATGTACTTACATTATCAATTGACTTTAAATTCTGCATGGAATTACATCAGATTTTTGTTTTTTTTGGCATTGTATATCCTAGGCTGCGTCCGGGAAGCGTGCTATCAACGCTATTTGTATAATATTAGTCTTGTTTCATGTTTAATGGACGATGAAAGTAAAATGATACAAATAGCGTCGAACCCAGTCTAAATATACATATGTATTTGAATGGCCGCATTTGACATCTGCAAAATTGTATAAATTCATCTCGAAAACGAACATACTTGAGTTTTTTCCACCATAACTGAAACAAAGAATTATACTATAAGATTTATTTTCTGTGATTGAACTAGTATACATTTTTTGAATTTAAAATGAGACATATATGTTTGACATTCTCCCGAAAGCGAGAAAGAGAATTTTAATGTAATTTAGTGCAGGAATAAAAAAATAGATCTATATTACCATTTAGAACAGATTAATTTCTCTATTTTAAGAGTCTACTCTCTGAAATTATATGTTATTTATTTAGTATAATTTTAAGCAATTTACAACTGAGAAAAACTGGTTAGGATTTTGGATGGATAAAGTTTACTCCTGACGAAACGAACTATGGCGAATATTAAAGTTTTTCTAAGAATGGTATTGGCAAATTACAATCTTCCCGGTTTTGTCACGTATAGTCCGGTCGGTCCCTTTCGTGTTGCCCTTTCCCGTTCATCCGAGAAGTCAAACAATACATGCGGATTCTGCCTTATTTACTTTGGTCGAAGGCTTCTCGACATGCAAAGCACGCTTTGTCATTTACTCTCATCTGAACCGGATTACACTGCGTTCGAGAAAACGTTGACTCAAAAGACTAGTCCCATGAGACGTGATTAACTTCTTTTCTCTGCTTTTAATTTGTATAGTATTTTTTTTGTATAGTATTTTTTTTATCTTTTTTTTTATCCGGTTAAAGGGTGACTAATATTAATCTTTTATTATTCTTCAAAAATCTCAGTTGGATCAACATTAAATCAGCTTATAGAATGGATACTACAAATTAGACATCTTATTAAATTTCCAAGTAAAATCTTAAATATCCTTATAAATCGTTATAACATCGTATGAACAGACATTATAGAAATTATAGAAATCAAGAACACAGTATTGCTGTTGCGCAACACATTTGCTATATTGAGATTTCATTATTTTTCCTGAATTGCAATACGACGAAATATCGTTGCTCTGTCGTCAAATATTTATTATGGCTTTGACTTTTACATCACGTGCGGTCTCGCCATTTAAACGATCAATACGCGTTATAGCGATTCTCAGTTTATACGAAAGTTTTGCGCGCAATAGCGAAACGACGCCGCCAGCCCTCGAAACATGGCGTGCCGCTGTTTAAAGCTTATACGTAGAATCATTCAGGCCTGAAATTGCGCCATTCGCGAGTACGACGCCGTTCTCACCTCGCGCGACGCGAGTTGCGCGACGAACGTGCGAAGTAGCCAGGAGAGAAATCACACAGAGAGGCGGCCGTTTCCGTTATAATACACCTCTTCTTCTCGGCGTAGAAACTTTCTCGGGTAGTGCAAACACTATTATCGGCATTATACGATAAGTCGAATTGCGGGTCACGATCCCCGCGCGTCGTGCTTAATGTTCGCGCGGGATTTTTTGAGAAAGTCATCGTACACCGAGAACGTCGATCCACCGACTGAGTGACAACAGGTGCTCCCGGATTTACGCTTGCCGGCGATTAGCATTTTACTCGCGTAAAATTTATCTCCCAGTCATTCGCATAATACAGTTAATCCCTTACAGTGGCCTCGTCGGGGCCTTTCTCAAGCTCTTTCGCTTCGATACATCGGTGCTAAGTGCCGTTGAAGAAAACATAGACGGGCTCTACAGTTAGATATTGAATGACGATCTTTCATGGATAAAATAAATGTGATTAATAAATTAATACCGATCCACCTTTATATCTCTTACTTTTTCGCGTTTAACAGGAAGATAGTAACAACATTATCTTCACTGTCGCGACAAGACGATTTTAATCATTAATGCTATGGCTAATGTGGAATTAGTTATATCGATGTTTCGATTTTATTAAATAAGCGAAGTTGTAATGTAGCTTCGCTTCGTTGCGCGAAGAGGCGAAGATAGTTAACTCCCGTATTACCTACATGCTTATGTAAGACTCAGCTGCTAAATTTGGCTAAGCCTAAGATTACTAATAGTTGCTGTCAACTTCTGCCAATGATATAAGAATATAAATGATTTAGGTACTTTCAACGAAGATGAATGAGAAACTGGACGTATTAGATTCCGCGAAAGTTCTAGACAACTTGTTAAATCATGATCAGCCGTTGCAATTACTGGAGCGGCCGAAGTCGAAGTATCGTGCTTGCCGAAGTATTTATATACAAGGATGATGATTTTCTGAAAATGTCAGTTGAATAGACTGATGCGGACCTATAACAGCTAATGAGATAGAATTTATAATTTTGTTCTATTCATACGTATATCTTCGCAACAAGTATGCACGCGCATCGTAAGAAATTGCATGCGGTTCAATCCGCGGATTTAAATAATCTCCCGCGAGTCTCTTTGTGGATGGCCAATCTCGCCGACTCGATCATCCGTCCGTTTTGCACGCCGACGAAAGAAAAAAAAATCGTATTTTACATCGAATCCTCGCGGTGCATCCGACGTTGTCGTTGACAACAGCCGAAGGAGAAATTTCTTCTCTCCCTCGCCCTGCCTCTCATCTTCTTACTATTCGAAATAGACGACGAAACCACAGCGGGTGCACCGTTATACCTCGTATCGGTCGAACGACGCTTCCGAGTTTGTGCACCAAACCATAGTAGGATTGGTATCGTTAGCCGACCGCAGTAAGTCACCGGTCGCCGGCAAGTCGGAATCGCGATGCTGAATGGAGAAGCGGAGAAGGAAAACGTGATATTTATCGTGCATGTCGGGATTAAAGTCCTCGTGGAATGCTGACTACGGTTAAGTGGATTACGTATCTGCCTCATGTACAGCGACCAAGTACTCTACATTTTTCTGATCTCAACTAAGGTCATCAGAGCTTCTCTTTTTCCACCGAACAAGTCCTTCCTTTCAAGGTAGGATTATTAAATCCGATGTTTTAATTTTTAAACGAACAAACGTTCCTTTTACCGTAATATCTAACAAATGTAATTTTTGGAATAAAGGTACATATTTAAAATTCGACGTTTTACGAGACAATTCATATAGTATGTTTTATAGTTTTTTTTATACAAAAAAAAACGATTTTGCTGAATCTAAAAATTTTACTAGATACAAGTCTCTGAAAATAATTTTGTTGGATCAAATTAATTGTATAGGAAAGTTATAAATATAATATAACTGGAATTTTGATTGATATGATCAGAATCTACTGGACCATTCGTTCTTAACCAGAAATCTTTTTAGTGCTTGTGAGAAAACTCATTTAATTCTGATTGTGAGATGTTTTACTTATGAACGAGGTACTTTGCAAGTCAAAGCTTACTGCAAAACGATTTCAAGACGAGATAAAAAAACAAGACCGACAAGATAATTGATACTGTGAGACATGGTGATTGCGCAAGTGCGTCGGCTACGTCTCTAGCGACGAGGGTGAATAATCGATTAATCGATTGTACATTCGTCGATGCCGAGGAGATAGCTGTGGATAGCTGGACGAAGAAGCACATACGTATGTAACAGAGCGGAAGGGAAAGAAGGAAAGAGAAAAGGAAAGAAAGGAGCAGGCACATCTCGCAGTATTCGAGCACGTCCTAACAATTAGCCTGAGAACGAACGAGCGAGCTAGCGATTTGTCGCGCGAGATTTATGGCTTCATACATCGAGAGAGGGCCTTCCCTTCTCTCTTCCCTGATCCTTCGTCTACCTTCGCTCTTCAGAAGATCCGTTTCTGCGGTACAGAGAACCTACGTTCCAAAGAAGCGTATCTCCATTCCGCGATTCTGCATTCGCATGAGCTCCCGCATGGCGCTTCGACGTCGAAAGCCCTCTCACATCCCGACGAATCCTCACAATGTGATCAGCCGTGAGATCTGCTGCGTCCCGACGTATGTACTGAGAAATCCTCCTCTCAACCGTGATCTACCGGAATGCCTGAGAAAGGAGGCGGCTGTATCGCGCTACGGCTCGCGGCTTCCGGTTTGTCATCTTGCGAGGAAGTGCCGAGTAATCACGGCGACCTATCGCAGATGCGGATGGAAGTGACCTCCAAACCAAGCTTTTAGGCTATGTTGTTTATGGGTAAATTTGGATAAGATGGTCATAGGTTTTTAAAACACAAAAAACATACTTTTATTTTTGTTATGCTGAAAATAATATTGACAAGAAACTTGCGAAACCCCATAGCCTTGATCGTGACAACACCAATCTAATCTCCGTTTCTTCTTACGTCGATACACCTACGCAATTCACAGAATTTATCCTTCCCTTATTTGCAGCTACGATCTTAATATCTGTATATTACCGACACTTACGTCTCTTTATTTATCCATGATAATAGGAGCGAGCGAGAGCAACGAAATCCTCGAGAAAAATTGGTATCGCGGTAGATTTACGCCGTGGCGGCGCGTGTGCGTGGCGAATTCTCTTACGATCTCAGGTTACAGAGATGAACGCGAGATACAGAATGATGCAGAAACAAGTGTAAAGACCGCCATAAAACGTAGTAATTATGCGATAGCGCGGCAACTACAACGCTGTATTTTATATCACCACGCGTGCGGGCGGACGCGCTCGCGACAAGTCTCTTTCGCAAACGAGTATGAACTATGCGAAGGTGACGCATTCAATCGTTTGAAATTCAATGTTACAAAAGCAGTGGTATTTATCAACATCAAGTAATTTATTTATGAAAAGATCCTTCTCCCTCTCTTCCATGGCAATGATCAACCAATTGGAATTGCGTTGGCTTGATTGATTTCGTGGCTAGCGCGGCGACGAGTGTTGAATCCGTAAAAACGTGAGCCGCGCTCGCACTCATAGGATGTACGCGCGAGGAAGAGGAGGCGCAGACGATCGCGAGAAAGCAGGAAGGTCGTGGAGTCGAGGAGGAGAACCTAGCGGTCGAGACCCCGTAGGAATGCAACGGCGGCTCGAATTAATAGATCGAGGGACCCAGGCGAATTTATCCGCTTCGCGGCGGCGAGCTTAAAAGCGGCGCGGGTCCCCTTTGCATCTCGATCTCCGCGGCGCTGCGCGGAGTCCAGAGACGCAGGGGCCCGTATGGCCGTATCGCGGACCTCGCACGCTCACACGCAACGTATCGCAAGGCCCCGCGAAGGAGAGATGGAATTATACGGCGAATATAGGAGAGAAGGAAGGGAGAAACGAGTACGAGACGGCGCTGACGTTAAAGTCGAGAGCAAACTGGGATATGCCTGCGTACATGTACTGTGTTTCTTTGGAGACAGGAAAGAACCCGACTTGGTTCACGTCGCACTCTTCTTTATAGAGTCTTGACCTTCCTCTATTCAGGATTTGTACGCCGAGAGGACGCGCATGCGACGCTTACCGACGACGAATGGATAACGGGAGATAATGTGCAGATAGATGGATAGATGGATAGTTGGATGGATGGATGGATGAATGGATGGAAGGATGGATGGATGACGCGTCGAAAGTTACACCAGAGTCACGTGTCGTCTTTGAATCTTGCTTTTTGGTAGAAGAATTAGGAAGTTAAAGAAAATTGATCAATGTTCAAAATGATATCATCGATTTTATATCCTTGTATATATTCTGAAAGGATATAAAGAAACATATTTAGAGATCATAATTTTCGAGTTATTATTATGAGTTGGATAAACGTTGTCCTATCAATCTCATCAAAAGTAAATTATACATAATTTAATTTTATAAAAATTCGTATACAATTTAAAAAGGGTGATTTTTAAAGAATTGTGAAATAAAAACTGTAAAAATATCTGATTATGTTAAGAATATATTTTTGCTGATATTATTTGATAAATTAATTTTCTGTCAAGTTAAAGAATAATTTTTTCCTTTTTTTGGAAAACTTAAATTTTTGAGTGCCATTTTTTAATTAAGAAAGCGATATATTGATATATAATTTAATGGAATATTTTGGAATTGAGTTTTGCACGCTTTATAAAAAGATGTATGTGGAGATGGTACATTGCATCTTAAAAAATGATTTGTATTCAATATTCCAAAATATAAATATTGTGTTTGGAAATGGAAGAGATATACTTGAGATAATGACAGAAATTGGTCTGAATCGGCAACAAAACAAATGGGGAAAAAATGGGACTTGTTAAATAAAACCATATAATCGATAACATATATGAAACATGTAGCAACGCGTTTTTCATTAATCGTTCAACTCGACGAGATCGTAAGCAAAACTTGATATGAGGGTCCAGCATATCATCTGCTCGAGTTCACCACGAGGTCATTCGGAACGACGAAAACGACAAGGACGAGTCCGTACAAGCGAAGACGTCCGGGACATTAGCTATCGAATCGTTGCTACGTGTAAGAAATACTTAAACGTCGGCCACTCGGCGAACGGACGCGAAGGAGAAACCGTTGGCTGGGTCGTGGTTTTATCAGAGCGATATGTCAGCGCGTGACAGCGTGGTGTGTAGACATCGGTCACCGTGCGAGCCGCATTTCTCACCTTTTAGAGCTTAGGCAGGTAAAAGAACGTCGCCGACGATGCCATGTCGAATCGCTCGATTAAATTACACCATTTTTCACAGCCTCATTCCCGCCATGACCCCGCGCCAATCTCGACCGACCGACCGCCCACTCCGCGATCTTATATCGAGGCAGCAGCATCCTCCGATAACTACGATTTCCGTTACCTAATCGCCGTGGGGACGTTGCGGTTTCATCCCGTCGGTTATATACGATGACAGCATTTCATTTCTGCGAAATCGAATAGGAGATAAGAGGAAGACGACGACGATGGGGACGGTGTGGATATCATTAGGTGCGTGTCATACTAGATATATGTGTAGTCAGGGAAATAAAAAAAGTAAAAGACGATAGAGGGAAGAGATGAAATAATCCGCGGCGAAATCTCAGTCGTGGAAATCGCGAGGTGTATTAATATAAAAGATAACGTCGAGTGCACACGGCTCATCTGTCCCGGACGAGAGAGAGGGCGGTTTTCACACTTTGAATCTAGGCGGTCAATATCTCTTCCATCTCGATCCCGTTTGAAACACTAGACGGCCCGGCTGCGTAGCATTGAGTAATGCGGTGCGGAGTGGCGGTAATGAGGGGCATTAATATACAATGAAAATGTCCCTATGCGGACCGTGTTATTCGAGAGTGCGTGGGGAGTGAAGGGCGTGTGTGCGATAGCACCGCGATAGCTGGCCAATATTAATAGCGGCCTTTCATTGTTCTGTATATGTCGGACCACGCGAGAAGAAGACCCAAGACTCCGGCTTCGTCCAGTCGGACCCACGAAATTCTCGACGTAGATCTTGGCCTCTATTAAGATTACTGGCGATATTATTATCTACCTGTCACGATGAGATTTTTCCATGTCGACTAACAAGCTGTGATTGTTTCACATGGTGTTTCTATCTTACTCTTCGATCATACATATAAGACTATTCTTAGATACAGGCGGAGATGTTTATGGAATTAACTTTTGATAGTGTAGAATGATACAATTTCAAACATGATATAATTCTGAACGAAATAAAATTTGATTTCATCTTTAAAGTTTCAAGTGTAATAATCCTAATCCTTATATGGGGGAATACGAAAAGGTAGAGAAAGGGAAAGGATTATAAAATATCATTTTGTTTTATTAAAATATTAATAGATATTCATGTGTGACATAACTATTCTTGATACAAGTTTGTTACTCACAAAGTGATATTAATTATAGATAGAAGTTCTGCGGGTAGAACGAATGTAAAGTAAATGTACAGTTATTGGACACAACCCAATTAGACGAAATGATAAAAATTTTTAAGTTTTCAATTTTGTACGACTCTAAAAATTCGTTATTAAATTTTTATGCACAACCAAATTTAGAGTCATACATATTATTAAAAGCTTTAAATCATTGAATTCCAATTTCATTTAGAATTATTGTACCATGTTCGAAATTGTATCACCTCATTCAAAATCTGTTTCTATGTTTTTATTATTAACGTTTCGATTATCAGATCATAATATTAATATAATTATTTTTCTCGTTAATTCCCTGCATGCAAGAATGTCCCGAATTCGGCGGCGAGCATACAATCTCCGCGCGATGCCTGTGTAATTAGCGAGCACGCGCGGGTGTGCATATAATTCCGCCGTCGGTCGCGCGTCGGGCATTCACGTACTGAGCGATACTCTTCGCTACATGGATCACCACCCCTTTTGGACCTCGATCTCTCGTCTCTCGCGCTTCTTTCCTTCCCTCGGCGTCGGCGAGAAATGCGCGCGCCTGGTATACATATACCTTATACTTGGCCCCGCTCCATACAAATAACATGAGAAAGAGGGCGGCCGCGCCGCGCGGCGAAGCCGAGGGATTTGGCACGACTCGGTCTCGCCTCTAAATTAGTAATTGCAGCCTCCGTGACGTGGTGAGCGCACGGATAAAAAGCGGCTGTAATGCCCGGCGATACGGGGTCACGAACCGGGCTAAAGTGAATACTTACCCGTTGCTTCCTCGCAGAAACTCGCGCACACGCTCGCCCGGCTAGCCACGGCTGTGTACGTGTGTTTCGTGTATGTAAACGCGCCCGTGTTCAGGCGAACGAGCGAGCCAAAGAGGGGGCGTAATCCGCGGCGACGTGTATTCCCACGTCGTGCTTTCTCCGGTGCGAGCGAGTAGAACGCCTCGTGAATCGACCGGGTTCGGCCTGTGCTCACAATCAGTGCTGCGCTCGTTGTAATCCACGGCCCTTTGCTTCCGAGGCCCGATCGTCACGATCGATCGATCGATCGATCGATCCATCGATCTGCACCGATCGCCGACCTCGCT
>Ga0157363_1003822_pt1 | contig 13733 bp, 6 predicted proteins | sample AttsexASBM1_FD_111477 | JGI IMG/M metagenome (GOLD analysis project Ga0157363, IMG submission 111477) | Fungus gardens microbial communities from leaf cutter ant in Ribeirão Preto, State of São Paulo, Brazil - Atta sexdens ASBM1 | ecosystem: Host-associated > Fungi > Mycelium > Unclassified ...
CTTTAGGATCCCCTTAATACTAAAGTTTTATTAACTTATGACCAAAATGACATTACATCACCCGTCGGATTATGTGAATGGACAGTATTTTATAGAAACAAGAGCTGGTAAGCTTAAAAAAAATTTTATATTCAACTGTAAATTTTATGTATATGTTAGACAAAAAGAAATCACCAAAAAAATTTTTTTTTCAATCGGTCTCTCAGCTTAAAAGCTTCCATTTCATGCCAAAGGAAGAACATCCCTAAATTTTTATCAAAAAATATTAAAAGAAATATTTAGAAATCGCTAGTGATGATGATTTTTAAATCATTCACTAATTTCAATTTTCAAAGTTTCAATTTTCCTTAATACATATTTGATTTGATGCAAGAATAGTTTAATTCGGATTTTAAATGTAGTACTGTATGTTTTTTTGGTCGCTAAACACGCTGCAATAATTTATTTAGGTTCTGTAAGAGGTCTCGGGAAAATTTCAACTGAATCTTGTTCTGGAATCAGACGTACAATTTGAGGGGAACTCATTTGAACGCTTGAAATCTTGCTAAAATCAACTTTGAATTCGAAATTTGGTCATTTTTTTCACATTAATCGGATTGTATTTCTTAAGAATATCGTAAAATCTAAATAAATTACTGCATCATGTTCAGCAACAAAAAAACATACAGTATCTCATTTAAAATCCGAATTAAGCCATTTTTACATCAAATCAAACATGTATTAAGGAAATGATTTCTTATGATTGCTTGTGATGCTGGCAACTTGCCGTAGATTTGTTTTCAACGATTTTGAATATACCAACATTGTAGCAACATGCACACAATAATGTATATATTATATGTATTTAAGCAAGATAGCTGCGTCAATGTTATTTTGCGTCGGCAATATGACAGCATTGTATGATGCTGCATAATGTTGTTGGCAACATGATGACAACAATACGAATTTTTATGATGACGATTTTAAAATTGTTGACAAATTGCTGGCAAGTTGCTACTTAATGTTATCATATCATAAAGGCATCAAGTTGCCAACAAGTAAGGATTCAGTTGCTGCAATTCTGGTAGCAACACATACTTAGCAATGCATACTTAGCAATCAATATAGACCAGCCAGCAAGATAGACACGTTGCTAACTGGTAATTCTAAGAACTCCATGTTGTTTATGTATTCATGTACAAACTACATTTGTGGACCATAATTCCGTAAGTATAGATTGTAAAGCTTTTATATCAAGCAAATGTTCTTATAATGATATTGATAGCTCTAACGCCACATTAGAGTAGGAAATGATAAAGCTCTCAATTTAAACCGTTTTTTTCGTCCTCGGCATAAACTTTACCTCAAAAACACGTATTAATGCGTATACTTTAATCCTGGAAAAGAATTTTCAAATTTGTAAAAGAGGAAAAATGTAATTGTTATATATGAAATTATTGCGTTTAGTCGATAATACAGATGACTTAAGATACTTCTTCTTAACACATAAAACATAATTTTCATTATACGTGTATGTATTAAGACATTTCTATAAAACACTTTCATCTGCGCCCCTGGATGGCGAGGTTGTTTGCGATTTTGAATGGAGCTGTAAGCAACGCCGCAGGCGAATGCGAGAGACGGTGAGAGGCGATCTCGGGGTTATAGAAAGTCTTCAAAACGGCTTTTTTAACACGCGCACCACACACCGCGCTGTCACGATAAAGTGGAGCGAATTAACACTGCCTTCACGAGCTAGAGATAGCTGATTTCAAAGGTTTATTAAGTAATTCATTTCAACAGGGCATTCACCTAATTGACGACCAAAAGAATGGAAATAATTGAATATTTTATCAGCCAATCACTCAACTTACATTATATTTAAGCATTAATCAAACATTGAAATTTAACCGTTTAATGTTGGGTTTAGTGGATTTTAGATGCATCGAAGTAGTGTTTTTATATTTAAAATATAAATATCTAAATGAATAAATAGCAAGGTATCATAACGTTCAAACATTTAAATGCCAAACATGCATATGTGAAAAATAGTAAAACTACATGGTAAAATGTGATGTTATATTACAGCATAATTAATGACTATCTAATAAAATAATTTTTTCATGTAATATATTATTTTAGAATTTTGAAACCAATATATAAAGTATTATCGAACTTTTTCTCTAAAATCTTTCTCTAAAATCCATAAATTTCTTTAAGAGGAGAAAGGAGTTTGAGCAAGAATTGGGAATACTATAAAGCAAAGTATTGTAAATATCATAAGATTCAAGGCCTTATTTTAGCGTACATTCATGATATCAAACATGAAATAATGCATTTCCAAGTATGAATAAGATATGAAAATATTCGAGCATTTGAGTGTTTATCAAGTATATTTTTACGATCATTCACGATTTTGATCGTATTCGTATGTTGATAAATATCATTACTCATTCCGAGAGCATCGTACATTGTGGAAAAATAGAAAAAAAAGCGAATAAGAGAGGAGAGAAAAAGAGAGAAGAGGGACGAGGAAAAGTATTCCACTTCAGTAGAAGTGGACAGCAGGAAGTAGACGGGGACACAGCCATCGTTACAGCTGCCTTTCATTTGTATACGTCATAATATAATTAGTTACTTGCAGCACGTTTGGCTCACGTATCTATAAGGTATTGCAACTGATGATAGCTTTAACCTTATCATGCAATGAAGAGGCACAGAGATTCTTGGAATGGTCTTGAATAATGAATTAAGTATCTTCAGTCTTAAATATTAAATAATTAGTGTAACTAAATAATAAATAATATATAAATAAATAAAAATTATTTTCTATTTAAATTTCAAATTAAATTGATAACTCATGAAAATTCAACCTTTATTACAATTTATTACAAGGGTCACTATGGGTAAATGTAACAGTAGGATGACTATGACATTATGATATATTTGAATACAAAACAAACTTCTCAGTGAACAAATACTTATAGTTTTTACAACTTTATGAAAATTTTTGGTAAATGTTAAGAAGAATCTGCTCAAAGGACTATGTTTAGTTTTATAGGGGAATTTAGGCTCCGGAACAACTTTGAGACATATCTAAAATTTTAAGGTATCAAAAGAGAATCAAAAATTCCATAAGTCCAATTTATAGGAGAGATTTCCTGAGTGCTACAGCTATCCAAAATTCGCTATTATGACCATGTCATATACCACTAGTCTTATCCAATTTCTCTGCATTCAGGGCACCTCCTCCCGTAACGGTGATAACAGATTGTACTAAAGACATTGACGTAATATCTAAAATGTATTTACATAGTTCATTAATCATAGTTCATTAATCTGATTAAATCTCTGGTCGCGATTCATGCCGTCATGTCACAGAAATTCGGATTTGCTTGTAATGACGGCGATGCCCCTGGAATTGGAAGAGAGGGGGGGAGGAGGCAGGAGAGAAGGGAGAAAAGATGGACAAGCGGCAAATATATCAATCGAGGTAAATCAGTCTTTGGTATAGGGTCACCCCACAATCTATTGGTCGCGATGAGATCCTGGGCATATTGTGAAAATTATTTAATTGTGAAAAATATTTAAAAAACTAGTCGCGTAAATATTTTTTGGTTGGGGAAGTGCTAGATTTCTTGGAGAGCCTAGTAGATTCTATAAGAGCCCCACTCAACACATTAAAATATATATGTCATGCCTATCGGTGCCATTATAAAAAATAAATAATATAAAAATAAAAAAGAAAACGTAGATGAAACGAGAAATAGAAACGTATTAAAAATACTGAACCGCAGCCTCTTTATCAAATAAAACCTTTTGTTTCATACTTTGAGTGTCTCTCTTTCTTCTCTTCATCGATTAATATATATCACTTATAATTATTCATTTGGGATCCAAAAAAGGTTTTAGTTGTCTTCGTCAAGATTGGACATATTCCAGATACTAGATGATTCGAGAAATAATAAACCAGTCCTACATAGTACACAATACATGGTCATAAAAACGAACTTTGAACAGTTATAGCACTCAAAGGACTCATTTTACAAAGTTGTGCCTATGAAACTTTTTAATCTTTTTTTTATGCTTTACAATCCTAATTAGGTCTCAATGCTGTCCGGAGCCCAAACTGGGCACAGTCCTTTTGATAAAATTCTGAATCGATGCGTTTTCGCGTAAATTTGAAATAAAGAATTGACAAGACTAAAGTGCCGTGAACCGAAATATTAAGCATCAAAATTGACGACTATTGAAATTAGAAAATTTGTCATTGCGATACAAGCGTGCGGTCACAAATTTGCTACTTTAAAACAAGTTCTCTGCTCTAAAGCACTAATTTACGACTTTAAAACAAATCTTTTGCTTTAAAAACAAATTCACTACTTTAAAAACAAATTTATTACTTTATAATAAAAAGACAAATTTACTACTTTAAAAATACAAATTATTTTCTTATATTATTTTTATCTTTTGAAAGCAGTAAATTTGTTTTTGAAATGAATTTGTGTTTTAGAGCAGAAAATCTGTCTAAAGTAGTGAATTTGTGTTTTAGAGCAGAGAACTTATTTTAAAGTAGTGAATTTGTGATTGCAGGTCATGCTTGCATCGCTGTATTTCGTGACTGTGATAGATTTCCTGACCTCAATATCGTCAATTTTAATGCTTAATATTTCGGTTCACAGAGCAGAACGGCATTTTTTTCTTGTTAATTTTTTATTTTTCCGCAAAAACATATCGGTGTATTTTTATTAAAATTTGAAGTGAGCGGGTTCTTCATAACATTTACCGCTTTTTTTTATATAAAGAAGCATAATTATTTTTTTATGTTTGATAAACAGAAAAACCTAGTGAACACAAAATTAAACTAACAGATACTGTAATGTATCTGTTAGTTATAATTTTCTACTCAACAATATAACTGTAATATAACACATATGTTATATTACAGTTATATTGTTACGATTGCATTGTTATTGAGTGATAACATTGGATTAGAAGACATCAGAAACGAAAAATGACATGTTAAAATTTGCATGCCATTTGTAAATAAAGAGAATTTGGGTAAAATGAAATATGAGATCATTGCAAAATATTTATAAAAATGGACGAAAACTATTCTTAACTCTCATGATAGTAAATAGTCACAAAAAAACTGAGAAATGCGAAGAATTACCAGTATTTACTCAGTGAACCTCATGTATAGCCTATTCTCATTTCACATTCTTTTTACTACTATTTACTGACTCAGGAGGATTCAAGAGGGAAATAAGGATAGTCTTCATTCATTTTTATAAAACAAAGTTTTTTTTAAAACAATCTCATTATTTCATTTTACCTAAATTCTTTTTACAAATGCCATGCAAAAAATTTTAACGTGTCATTTCTCATTTATGACGTTATAATTGCCACAGCGTAGAAATTTTAAAGAGAAAAAGGATTTTAAGTAGCGATATTACAGGGTGTTCACGGACAATTTTTGTGAGTGTACGTTTGAATCAATTGCTGGATTATTTGACTTGTTGGCATCTTTTTTTCTGACGGTCTTATTCTGCGCATCCACTGCACGCAGACAACACTTTTGTATAAGCAAAAATGAAGGAGTTAGCAGTAGTAATAGAAGTATGTGATTCAAAAACACTGTCAATGTCGAACGTAGACATTCTCAGCACTTTGCACACTTTCTACACTCCGGAGATCAGGAGTGCATTCGAGAAACGCGTTATCTTGAGTTCATGTCGTGTCATGAGTAAAAATTACGATCAAGTTTTAAGAAATGAAGCAAGCACTTTGAATAATAACAATAAAATAAAAAAGATTATAAAAATAATTTAAGTATTATAGTAGGGGAGACCAGGATCAGTTGATTATAGCAGTAAATAAAATAATCTTTATCTAATAATCTCTCTTACATTAAAAACAAAACACGCGAGACACGCGTAAACATGTCTGAGCACGCAGCAGCGATTGCCGCTAAGTTTGTAACATCTTGTTGCGAACATATCTATGATAGAAGTTATGCCATAATTAAAAAAAATTGTATATCTAAGTAAATATTTTATTGTTATAGTTTTTGTTTTACAATCGTATATGATAGGCTGAAACATTTGATTTCTACTTAGTAAGTGTAGTTCTTACTTAATAAAGTCCAACAGATTTTTTTTGTTTATGTGTCTTTGTTATCGTATATTGTTAAAAACGCATATCATATATTGTTATTGTTTTTTTTAAAAAATGAATGGAGGATAATAGACTAACAGCATGGAACTGTATGATTCATTTAGTGACAACTCTTATAGCACTTACTTTATTTAGCACAATTTTATTCCTTTAAAGAGATTTTCCTAGTGATAAATGTTATATGTTTAGTTCCTTCATGTTCAATCTCGAAAACTAGGCTTATTCGACGTGTTTTTGCACGATATGACAAATTTTGCAAAAAGAAGAATTGTTTAAAATATATTTTTATTTTGTATGTAGCCAAAGATGTAGCTTAAAATACATTAATTTTTATTTTAATAATCTTAGTCGAATTATTTACTTTGGTCCCGGAGCTAATTGAATTAGATGGAATGCATTAGAAAAATGCATTTTTTTCATATTAGTTATCAGTTTTCCCTTATTATTAAAATATTATTAGGTAGTCAAATGTATATAGTAACTAGTGTAAAATTTATTTTTTCGATAAGTCTCTTAATTTCGTCTGTAAAAATTCGAAACTGAAAAATGAGTCTATATTAGCCCCGGTCTCCCCTATAATAATAATAATTAATAAAATAAATAATAAAAAATAATTACAATTTAAAAGTAATAATGAATTTAATCTGTGAATATAATTAAACTGAATAAAAATAAAGTTTACTATTTATTTCTTTTTCATAACGCATGTCTTCAATCCAAATTTATTTATCTTAGACTTAAACCTGATAGCTTTCACAACTTTCATAGCTTACACGACTGTATAACTCAATCGCATATATGTACACTTTGCATACTTTTACTCTCTTGGGAATGTTTGTTATTTTTCTTATTCTAAATATTACATTCATTTTTGCTACTGTGTTATTATATCGAGATCTAAGCGTTTTTGAAAAGTTTCTATTTAAATGAATTTTTTTTATTTTACACTTTTTTATTTTTTTTGTGATAATACTTGAATTGAGCAAGGTAATTTGTGATAACGCAATTTTGTGATAATTTATATTGAAGGAAAATTAAATAACTACTATTTTGGATGGAAAATTTTTTTAAATAAATCGTGATATAATAATTTCTTTTAAAAAGGAATAAAATCATTTGGATTGAAATAGAAAGATCTTTTAATAAAAATACAGAGATATATATTGTACTTAGGTTTCATAACTTAGGTTATATAAAAATTAAAGTTTATATCACTTGGATTACATCCTTTACTTAATCCTTTACAGGTAAAATGATCCCAATATTTTAATTGATTGTATTTACAGCTTTTGTTTTTTAAAATTACAAAAGTTACTGAACATACTTTAATACATTGTAGAATAAGGAAAATGCAGTAGCTTTTTGAAGTTTTTAATTTTAATATATTTTAAAAAATCGTAAAGTTTAAGGATCGCACTACATGCGATTGAAGATTTAAAAAACAATATTTTAAACTTCGAATAAATGGTAGTTTAAGTCCCGTTTTCAAAAAAGACTTTAGAAATATAAAGCCTCACATTTTTTGCGGTCCCCAGATTACCACGAATTTGGTTAATTTGGTACAGGATTTAACGAAGTTATTGATAATAAATCTTTTATTCAAATAATACATATCATTAAAGTTAAGTAAATGATAAAGATAGTATCATTTGGATTTTACTTTTTAATTTGATAGAATTTAACTTGGCGCTGGTTGTTGATATCAAATCTTTTATATAAATGATATCCCAGTTAACGCTAAATATTCCTGAAATATTCATAAATTTTTTCAAATTCCCCAAAAAATATTCCGGAATATTCCGAAATATTCACGGAATGTAAAAGCAAATATCGGTTAAAATTCAAATATCGGTTAAAAATTTCATTTCTATAGGGTATTTGATAAATAACAATAAATCTTTTATGGTGGCAGAATGGATTAAACTAAGAAGAAACCCTCTACCATTTTGCAATTTTCGCAATAGTTAACAAGATATTAAATATTGCTGAATATTGATTTTCAATCATTTTTTATTCGAACCAACAGAAAAACAGTAAGAGACAAAAATTGTTTATTTTCTTCTCATAAAGTTTCTTCATAAAATTCTGAAAATTTTTTCAAAATTTTTTATTTTCTCTATGTTGGTAAAAACAGTTGCCCCAATAAGAAAATGCAGTACTAAAAAGTTGGTAAAAAATTAAAAAAAAATTCTTAGAATTTTATTTTTCTTATAAAATTCTAAAAAATAAACAATATTTGTCTTTTGTAGTTTTTCTGTAAAGTTGATAGTATTTGAGAAAAAAATTATTGAAAACTAATGTTCGGCAATTTTTAGTAATTAATATCTTATTAACTATTGCGAAATAGTTTCGATTCAGTTTAGTCTGCTCTATCTTTATTTAGTTTATTACACTAGAGCGCTTGGCAAAAAATTTCGGAATATCCTGTTTATGATACAAGAGAAGAATGTTCAGTAAAAATCATAACAACGCTTACAAGTAGACTATTTTGAAATGAAAATTTTAATCACAATATCGAGATTAATAATTTTTGAATTATGAGCATTTAATGTTTGTGAATCATATTATCTATAAAGTTCCCGTTCAGGTGTGATACAAGGCAAAATGCTAATCACTTTTGAACGCGCGAACTTTAAATGATATGATTCGCTAACTTTGAATGCTTATACTTCAAAAATTATAAAAGAAAAAAAGTAATAAGTTTAACGTGCAAGCTTATAAATAGATTAATATGCAAGCTACTAAATTATATTGAAAAATATTGAAAAATCGAGCTATTTTCAATAATAAATTGACGTGATGAAACAATTTTAACATTCGAATTCGGATTTAAAGCGTTGAAATACTTATACAAGAAAGAGAAGCTGGCACCCCTAAATGCGAATTTTGGCAAACTCTACATCGCGTTTGATTGTCCACTATTCGTCCATAAAAAAAATTTTTTTGTCCATCCTCGAAAAAAAATTATATAAATATTATAAATAAATAAATTATATAATTATATAATAATATTATAAATAAATAAAAAATTGTAGCATCTTCCGAATTACATACGGGATTCGATTGTCCATCATGCATACACGTCTGCGTAATTTTCTTTTGTCCACCTTTCCAAAAATGTTATGAAAAAAATTAAAGTTAAACGATTCGTCACTGTACATATAAGTACGTTCAAATTATGTACAAGATTCGATTGTTTACCATGCGTACGTTCATGCATAATTGTCTTTTATCAATCTTGCAAAATCAGGTTATAAACAAATTAAAGTTAAACAATTCATCACTGACAAATGAAGACAATTATGCATGTACATACATGTACACATGGTGAACAATCGAATCTCGTACGTAATTAGGAAGTGAACATGTACAGTGATGAATTATTTAAGTTGACGAATTTGTTTATAACTTTTCTTGAAAGATTGACAAAAAAAAATTACGTGTAGACAAACACGTACGCATGGAGAACAACTGAATGCCGTATATATTGTAATTGTAAAGAAAGAAGAATTACATGGAGGTGCTACAATTTTTTATTTATTTAATTTTTTTTTCCAAGGTGAATAAAATTTTTTTTATGGATAAATGTGAACAATGCGATAGATTTTGTCAAAATTCGCATTTAGGGATGTCAGTTTCACAGACATATAAAAATAATATAATTGAATTTTTGGACAAAAAAATTTGTTTGTATCTGAGTAATTATATTAGAATAATAAAAGAATCATCATAATGAACAGATTAATTTTGTTAGTATCATTATTCTATACGTAATAATTCCATTGTTTGTAAACGCCATCACGTGCGTAAGCCATGTCCACATTTAAATCTCGAATTCGTTACTTAAAGTGATTAACGTGCAATTCACTGACGCATCTAATGCTGATGGTGCACGTGCGACGAAGTATAATATGTCTGCAATCCATAATTTTCATGCGCTGTGTCACGCGATGACGCCGCGATGTTCCGGCAATTATTGTGAAGCCGGTTCCGGTGCAAGAGCGGTACTTGAGTTAAACACGAACAATAGGGCGCATTTAATGACATGCGTCTAGATACACGTGTGCACTGTATATCCCGCTCTTGTTATATCGCAGTGAGAGTTCGATGTAACGTTAACTTTCTGCAGCCGATTTTAACGCGCTTTCCACCCAATGGCGACATTAATAGAATGCAGCAGTGCATTGCATATGCAGTATTTCCTATATATATAGAGGAAATACTGCATATTCTACGTAGATTAATGCATAAAAGGGATTCGTCATTTATTTTTTTCTAACAGAAAAAATAAAAAAAACGAAAAGAATTTTATGTTAGAATTCATTTTGAAAATTATGATAATCATTAAAACAATATGATATTTCGAAAAGTTTTATCTAATTCTCTCTAATTTATTAATATTTTCACAGTAAAATATAAAATGTTTGTTTTCTATAACGAAAAAACAAAATGAAATTGCAATAATTTTTAAATAATTAATGATTTTTTATTATTTTAAATAATGGATATATATACCAAGTTGTGATAAACATATAAAGTATTTTATATAAATTTTACAGTACACAAACATGATATTTTTAACTTGATATTTGATCGCTGATAATTTTATTATACAGCATAATAATTGGCTACGTCCGATATATAATGTTCTTACATATCTTTATTAAAACACTACTAAAGTCATTTACCAGCAAACAGTACACGGCACCACTAACAGCTGAATGTAGCGTAGTTCGATCCCAGCTAACGCTAAATATTCATATAAAGTTCGATTCGTATTTCCAATGTGCCGAATATTTCGGCACAATGTGAAAAAATCGTTACAAAATATACAAATGTCAATGAAATGTTCAAAATATGGTATGTTCAAAATATGGAACTCTTTATATACAGGGTGTCCAATAATTATTCTGACGGAGTTCATGGACATGTAGAGCAGACTAAAACTGAGACGGAAAGTCTTCTATCATTTTGCAATTTTCGCAATAGTAATAAGATATTAATTGTTAAAATTGCCGAAAATTGGTCTTCAATAATTGGTCTTCAATAATTTTTTATTCAAATACTATCAATTTTACAGAAAAACTGCAAGAGATGAAAATTGTTATTTTCTTCTCATAGAATTCTATAAATTTTTTTCAGAATTTTTTATCAACTTTTTCAAGTATTACATTTTTTCATTTTTATCAACATGAGAAAATGGTATTAAACGGTATTAAAAAATTCTGAAAAAATTCTTTAAAAATTCTTAGAGTTCTATGAGAAGAATATAAACAATTTTTGTCTCTTGCAGTTTTTCTGTAAAGTTGATAGTATTTGAGTAAAAAATTATTGAAGACCAATTTTCAGTAATTTTTAACAATTAATATCTTGTTAACTATTGCAAAAATTGCATATATAGAACATTTTCGGAATATGTAAAATGTTGCTTTTTCCGTAAATATTTCGGAATATTCCGGAATATTCTTGGAATGTTTTTTGGGGATTTTACGACTTTTTATAAATATTTCAAGAACATTTAGCGTTAGCTGATATTTCTCGCAATTAAAAACCATCCATAATAAAACAAAAGGTGCAGTATTATGAAATTGTTTACCCAAAATTGAGTTTGAAGACGATAGTAACTGAGAGATGCATTTTAATAATACAGTTTTTATTTCTATTCAAAAATTAATTCAGGAATCCTGATAATTCTTGAAAATTATATCTGATGCTAAAATGAAATAATATAATTAATCTCTACAACTAATCTCTATTAAAATGTAATATGTAAATTTTATGAAGTGCATTGAAAGTATTTTGCATAAAACTATTTACATTATAGTGACAGGAATTTTTGAAATATATATTAGGTTAGAATAAAAAATATGTAATATGATCACTTGTATCATGTCTACATATTAGGCATAATAAAAAGAAATCCATTATTTTTCCATTCAATTTCGTGCAAAAATAATGGATTTCTTTTTATTACACCTAATATTTTTAAAAAATTTGACAATTATATCATAATATTTAATAAAATGCCAAATTATCCCATATTTCAACATAGTAAAATTGTAACGAATTTTGCGATAAATTATAATGAAAAATTCTTTTCGTATAATATTCCTGTATTTTCTCTTTTTTTAGTTCATCTTTACACTAAATGTGTAGTACAACTACTTTGCACTCTACAAACTTTTATAATATATCATCTTAAACTTTTTAGAAAATATAAATTTGTTCAGAGGACTTTACAATCACATGTCTTCAAATAATATTATTTTTACTATTAGTATATCTAATTTTATTGCTTTCTTAAATTTTTTATCAAAGAAGATATTGTTGTGACAGTTTAATGTCTCATAAACCTAAATTGCTTAAGGACATATTAAATAATACAAAGAAAATTAAATTTGGAAGCATGTTTAATATTTACACTTTAAATAAACTACATACATATGAAAATTATATGAATAAGATTATATTTTTGTAGTTTATCTATATAATACATTTTTGGAATTTATTATTTTTATTTTTAAAAATTAAAATTTTTAAAATGATACAAAAATTTACATTTTTCTTTTACAAGTTTTTAAATATTTAACATAATTTATGTTAAGTTTCATTGCGATTCACTGATTAATTACAAAGATATAGAACAAATATTTTGTTTATTTATTGAATAATTAGTCTATACATCGCAATGTAACTCTTCGTAAATAATCTTGAATACATAATGTACTTATGAATATATATTTTTATATTTAAAATTTTTATTTATATTTAATATCATTTTATATATATTAATAAATGATATATTAATAAATGATAAAAATTGAGATTTTTATCATTTATTTTATAATATATTTCTATATATTTTTATTAGAGTACAGATTTAAAAAATACTATTTATTAAAATAATTTATAATTCACACAGTAAATGTCACCAAATTTGTCGTATTATTTTTGAATGTGATTTAGATTAATCTGTAATTTTTTCATAACTTTATCATTTTGAAAATATGTATAAAACATTCTTAAAAGAATCACGATTGTTTCTTCGATCGATCTTTTCTGGACGTAAGTAATGAATGAAATCTCCAGAGTGATATTGCTCACCTCTACGATGTAGGTTGTGGAACAAGTTGTAGACTTAATGGGTCACTGAGCTTATTCTCCATTTATCACGTAGGATCGATACACATACTAATACACGTGTTCGTGCCTATCGAGTAAATAACAATCGAGAATAAATGGCAAAAAATGCGTACTTCGTAAACGAATAAATTAAATTATTCTGTATTGAAAGATGTGATTGCGTTATTTACGCGATGGGCATTGTTCCTATTCTTTTATATTTTGTTATATTCAGAGAGAAAAGTGATATTAGCCACTAGAAAATTGAAGATAAATACCACCGTAACTATATATTATGATGTTTTAGAAATAACAATGAAAAATGATTGTATGAATCAATTAAGTATGAAACAAAATAATGTTAAGCTTTTATAGTAAATGTGATAAAACAAAGTACAAGAACATAATCATATATGTAAAATAGTTTTATTAAAAAGTTTTATTATTATTGAAAA
>Ga0157363_1003823_pt1 | contig 13730 bp, 4 predicted proteins | sample AttsexASBM1_FD_111477 | JGI IMG/M metagenome (GOLD analysis project Ga0157363, IMG submission 111477) | Fungus gardens microbial communities from leaf cutter ant in Ribeirão Preto, State of São Paulo, Brazil - Atta sexdens ASBM1 | ecosystem: Host-associated > Fungi > Mycelium > Unclassified ...
CTTTGTCTGCAATCTGGCACTTTTTTTTGATACAAGCAAAACTTTACTTTTCAATTTTTCTGAAATAAAGAAAAGGGTGGAATTAGTTTTCCCTCCTCAAATATTTTATAATTACGTAATATCTATTTTATAATACAATAGAGATGTTGAAAAGCCTGAATTTTTCCATATTTTTTAAAAGTCTAGAACAATAAAGAGATTTCAGACAAATTACAAATAGAAAGTTAATTTCATACTGTTTCCCAATATATATATATAAAACAATCTTTAAAGTATGAAAGAAACAAATTATCATATAATGTGACTTAAGTTAATATATTGTCTAGAGAAGTACGTGTAGTAATATATCATAGCTAGAGACCATTAATTTCTTGAAAAATGGTTGACATCAATGATGACATGAAATCCTCGTCGAAGCCAAGATGTTAAGATTGATGATAACATTGACGCGTATAGAAGGTAAAGTAAAGTGGGGAGAGCATGCAATCGGTACAACAAATGGCACAAAGTTTGTAGCGCGATGGGTAAAGGTAGAGCTTTTGGTTGAGCGCTCTGGAATTCAATAAGCCGCTTATTCCAGCACGTAATGCGGTAAGCCGCGCGGAAAAGTTTACGGCGCTTGTTAGTTTCGGTACAGTAGTGCCTTAAAAGTGATGTAGGATATGTGTGTGTGGGCGGCTCTCCCGGCAGCCAGCACCACCCCTTTACGGTACGCCCTGTAGTAGTTGATAATATCTAGTAAGCCATTACTTCCGTTTTCCGGCGGACCCCGTAGCTTATCTTAAACCGGGAAGGCGGACGAGGAACCATCCGGGAGATTTAAAGTAAACTGCAGTCGGAGCTATGAAGCACTACGTGCCTCCCTTTCTTCTCTGCCTCCTCTTCTCGTTCGTCTGTTCGAAGCTATCCTTGTTGCACTTTCAACCGACCGGTATATGTACGATTGAATATGCTTGCGCAAATGCACATTTACGCATTGTCTATAACGGAAAACGACCGTTCCAAAAATCTCATCTTTGCCATCCCGCCATTCTTACCTTTCTCCCTTCCTTATTTTTCACTTTGGCGGAATCGCGTTCAATTCCGGCGCAACCACGATCGCTTTTTATCCTATTTTATGTCGCACCGAAACGTTTAGGTTTCTCAAGACTGCTTCCTAAATTGCCGTTGCTGGAAAACTTTAAGAAAAAGTAGAAATTCCGATACATATAATACATAATTATGATTTGCGAACCAACGATCGCGTGGGTCTGCTAAACCAACTTCCAGTTCAGATTATATTCAATAATTTCATATAATTGAAGAACGCAAATTTACTTTCGTCATATTTTTTTTAATTTTTTTTTATTATATCTATTATGATACATTTAAATTCTTTTTATCTTTACTTCACAATTTAATACACATTTTATACACATTATATTTTATAATTATTAAACCTTTAGATAATAAGAATCAATATTAATAATTTTGAGTTAGGTTCCAAATTTTGGTCAGTTGAAAGGCAAATTCTGATAGAGTTGAGTCCGTGGTACGTGAGGAAACAATCATCCCTTCTTGCTTCGCTTGAAGTTTACTATTTGCATAACTAAACTACATATACATCACCATCGACAGTGGCTGTTAGTATGGATGCAGGCACTTTCTCGACTGGTGAGTACAAAGTCCACATATACGCATATATACAAAGACATACGTATAAAGACGCAGGCGATTTAAACTCGAATCGTTTTATCTCTACGATGCCTCGTATCTTTCAATACGCTGTAAAATTGCGTACATTACACGCGGGCCATTTACTAAGATATTGTACGTATCGCCGGAAGACAGCTGATAGTGATAAATAAATTTTCCATTCCAATGCAGAAGCTACTTACTGATCGAACGCGACAGTCTTTCTTTCGTGGCACCAAACAAATCGCGGCAAAAAAATAAATTCCTCTCTATATAAATTTACGCTATTCATCGTAAATCGTATGACATGTGATAAATTGGAAAATGCGAAATTCATTACCGTATCCCGATCTCGTTAAGAGTCCCGGTTAGTTTGGACGAAGGCTGACGAAAAAGGGGATTACTAATATAATACGTGCGTCTCTTCCTACGAAACGGATAGGACGGAGGGAAAAGAGAAGTACGCGTTTAATTAATTACGAGCGTCTCAGAGTTTGCGGAGACTTTTCCCGCGTCTTACAGTCTCTGATCCTCGGAAGTTCTCGCGTCTCGGAATAACTCACGTTGAATCGGTTTTATCGTTGCGAGGAGAGACACGCCCGTTTACCTTGCGCGCCGTCGAAGGCAAAATTGATAATCTTTTGCGAAACTATTGCTAGCCGTTGCAAGCATTAATCACGGCATCACAACGCGACGATCAAGAGTTTGCCTAGATTTATATCCTGATAAACAAGAGTTTCATGCGGCCACTTTCTAAACTGAATTATTTAGCGAATTTTTCATCGGTCGAAGTAACGAACGCAAAAGCCGACTGTCCGTAACGAACTTTTTTTTTACACCCGTCGAAATCGCGTTTCTTTGGAGCTATCCGGTCGAGTCGCTGCCACCCTAGCGCACTTTTAAATCCGCCTACAAACTCCATTCTAGTACTTGATAAACATTTCATTGTTCGTTACTGTGCTTTACCGTGCGCGCTGTTCCGAGTATACGCTCGACAAACCACAAAAAAAAGATGAGAGTTCCAACGAAGGAACAGTGACATTTTTACGTTCTCAGCGTGAAATAGCAAACGCGAAAGCTCGATGCTACAATGTGTTTAAAAATTAAATTAAGATTTGGGTCACGTGATGTCTCTCGCGATACTTCGAAGAACAAAGATTGGATAAAAGACTCGGTGGTGAATGCCGACGGTAATTTCCGCGCTTTAAAACTCATCAGCATCATTCTTGTGTTCTAACCACTTCTGCTTTACGTTTGAACTCACCTGTTTCTCGCCAACTATTCATACTGCTGAATAATGCCACTCGGTAAAATTTATTTTAAATACCTGATAAATGTAATTTCCTTGCAATAGAAGAGTATTAACGCGCGTTTCATGTATTATGGTAATTGTGAAAGAATTAAATGGTTAATGAACAATATCGAATTTTGTTAGGAGATATAAAATGTATATAATAATTTATAAAACATATCTAATTTATAAGTCACATGTAATCTGACATTTCGTTCCGCATCAAATTACAAAGTTATAGCTTTAATGAAAACAGTTTTTCTATTTGAAAGTGATTTTGCAATAATGATCAGCAATTGCGTCTGTAAGTATAAAATGTGTCTACAGTTATTTAAAATATTCCTCGTAATACAGTATTATGTAAACCACTCTACATCCCAAAGTTTCTTCTGATAAAAACGGAAGATTGTTGTTGAATGAGAGTATCACTCAATTATTACTAAATATAAGCTAAACACATCTTATTATATTTACAAATATAAGCACATTCTCATCATGTTCTTATTTTCAGAGTACAGCGATTTTATATTTGAATATTGTATAATACTCTGATTCAAGAACATGTTACATCACATTTTACGCTCAATATTCATTGGGACTAAAACGGCCGCAATGACAAAGCAATTTTGACTCTATTTGCTACAATTATCTTCTCTCAGGTTTAAACGCTCAAATTTCTCTTCTGTGCTGACGGAACAAGAGTGCTGACGTCCCGCGACAAAATGTTTGAACGCAACTTGGCGTGCCATTATCCTCTTCATAAGCGGGAACCTATTTTCTGGTCGGACAGGGCTTCGTGGTTGTTCTACTCGGCCGATGTCCATCGTATCAGTCCTTTCATGTCCTGTAAGCTCTCCGTCCCATCCAACCCACCATCGTTTGCAATTTACATCCTCGATAAACGGCTGGCAATGTAATGGCAATGTAGGTACGACCTGATTTTAATTCCAATTTCGAGCATAAATCTGCCGGGAGCGTTTACAGCCACGAAATCATAAAATTCCATGGAACGAGTGACATAAATTTAATATGAAACTTCCATAAAGCATAAACATAAACCGGCTGCGCGACGAGAAGCATCGAGCAGGAAGGACGATAATAGCACGGACAAGTGACAACAGCAGGCCGTGAAGGCCGTCATCGGTGCGTTTCGTAGCGTTGAAAAGTTGCTCTCAAAATTAAAATTCGAGCGTCTCCATATTTAATAATGTACCACTCACGATGTCTGAAAACGCTCGCCTCAAATGCTCGCAACGACTTTGTATGTTAACGTTCAACGTCTCAAATTAATATCGAAAAAACTCAAGCGTATATATAACTCGGCTTTATTAAGTTGAAAAATTTAGAAGCGTTGAAAAGTATTGTAAAAAAGAGAACGAAATATTTTTAATGAAATTTGAACAATAAATTTTGATAGTGCAGACGTGTAAATCAATATGTATGACTGAATTATGGATATATTTGATATTTTCGTATATATTTGATATCTTTGGTGCAGTTTATAATATCGTGTATTTGATCATCTATCTCATTTAATTTCTTCTTACAATAGACACTCTAAAAATTATATGCATAAAACAATAACTTACACTAACACTGTCGCACGAGATAAAATTGCTACGTTTTACATATATTCTATAATCTCTCTATCATTCTTTTTCTCTTTCATCGTAATTACTTTGTGAATGTCTCAGCTTTTATCTCGCTTGCTTTTCAGAGCGAAGAAAATTTACTTTCTTTATGGGTAGCTTCTGGTCTGCCAAAATCGCGTTTGCGCCGAAACGCAACGTGCATTTCCAGCTTGGAAATTTGTGCTTGAGTGTAATAGAAAAAGGCAAGGATTACAACAAGAAAAAGACAGGCGTGAACACGTGAAAATCGGTATAACCAAGGCGGCTATTTTTTCGTATATGTTTTAAAACGTCAGTCTGTTTAATGCGAAGCGAAACTGAATAGAAAACGGCATTGGGAGTTAATTCCCTCATGTCTCATTTTATCTCGTTTTCTCTATTATTGTTTCTTTTTATTCTTTCTTGTCTTTATTCTTTCTCGTATATATATATACTTCCTTTGTCATTCTTCTTTTTTTTATATAATCTGAAAATTATTATGAGGCAAACGAGCATAAAGTATTGGATTTATCGTCCGCGATTATGATTAAGTTATATTTTCTTTTTTTACGCTCGATAGGAAGTATATGTGTTTATTTTTACGCTATATTTGATGTGCTTTCACTCTAGTATTTTTGCCAGAAAATAAATTCAGAATATTCCTTCTCTCACGCGTGGATTGTATCGGAGAGATTAGCATAAAGATTAGTTTTCACCATCGAAAAATTCAATGATGCTTTAAATATATTATTTTTAAATTTTAGATATATACAACGACGCCAGAAAGAAATATTTTTATTATAATATATGTGACAGCTTTTCAAAATATTTTATATTACATTAGGTCTGTGGTTGAACTATAGTGTATACTTTGGAACTTAAAGTGAGACAAGTACAATATATGTTTAATATACATATTTAACGAATGTAGGAAAGAGAGTTCTAGTTCTATGCAGTTCTAATGTAGTTCTAGTGCAAAAATAAAAAAAAAAGATCTACATTTATTAGCATAAGAAAACTGCAAATAAGATCAAGTTTACCTTCTTATGCATATTGCTATAACTTGATTTTACTTAAAAGAATTAATTATTATACAAATGTAATACTTACTGTATTAATGTATTAATTCATTACGTATGTTAGTGTGTTTTATTCAGTGTACCTAAATCTTTGACAATTAGTGTACTCAAAGAGAAGAGATAAGTATCTGTTAAGACGGTGCAATTTGTTCGTGCAATGTCGCAACGCGACAACACGTATATAATGTTGTCTCTTCACATCTGCTTAATGAAAGCATGTGTTGTCTGGCATAATTAGTTAAATCTGAGTACACACTTGTTATCACGATTTGCGGTAATATGTGCATCTGGAATTCTATTTTCTCGGATGTCGTGGTTTCTTCTCATGAATAAATATTAACGCTTGAGATATTCTATGAGTTTCGTTAAAGGAATAACCATTTGCACGAGATTGCTGACTCATCCGATCACGAGAAATTGGTAGCACCTTGCGACATCGTATCTCGTAACCGTCGTTTCGAGGATCAAAATTGAGAAAAAGTCTCGGAGAAGGCTGTGTAATTTTGACATCCGTCCCAACTCAAATCTTCTTCTTTTCATTCCTGGCCGCTTCTTCAAATCGCCGATATCGATAAGAGTGATATTAAAGATATAGATTTCTTCGAAGCATTGGGCCAATAATAACCTCCGAATATCGATTTTTCTATCGTAATAAGAGAAAAATGCTTGCTAGTTTCGTATATTAAAGAATTCGTCAATTTTTTTCAAAGGAAATTGGTTTTTAGGGATATAATAAATACCATATTGTGTTACAATACTTCTGAAAAATCATATATGAATCTTTTTTTAAAATGTACTATCCTTTTTGTATTGAGATATATTACTAACGAAAGAATATTGTATCTAGCTTAAAACTTTTTGAATATTTAAAGAAATTGTTTAAAGCTATTTTCTTATAGTTTTATTAAATCCTTCGACAATTGTCACTTTTCAATATTCAATCTCTTTCTTGTTCCTTTTATAATCTTGTTTGTAATTTAATGCTGTATGTAAACAATGTATTGTAAAGTATAACATTTATTTATTATGAGAATTTAGACTCTTTGATTAATTTATATTAAAAAAAGAACATACTTTTATACAATAATTAATGTATGATACGGCATATAAGACTAACAATAAGTATATTATAAAGATGCAAGTACACTGAAGATTCTCCAATAAGTAAGACAAGTGCCGCGATTTTTAACGAGCTGCTGTAATCAAATATTAGTGCATTCGCTTGGAAAATTATCTGCCGCGGTGATGACATTACTGAAGATAAGGGCGAAAGTATATAGCGACGTTCGAATTAATTAGTATCCTAGTTTTAATTAATGAATCTATTTAAACGATGAGATTGTGTGCAGTGATTTTAAAGAAAATTATTCGCTCGTAGATACAAAGAAGTATAAGCAGATATCATTCGCATAATGTTACGAAAGTATTGACGTTACATTCTTTTTTAACGTCAGCTTTTTTGAAATTATTCATGCACTAATTAATATACTAATTATTCATATTAATTTCATGTTTCAGTAAATATTCAATAACAATGTAAATTTTTTAATTTGCTTGTGAGCTCTTTTTAAAAAGAATTATTTTAATATATTTAATATTTGTGCTTAATTTCAATTTTATGAAATTAGATTACATCGTCAAACTGCGATTATGATTCAATTTCAATATATGAAGAGTTTAAATTGCATCAATTAATATATATTGTATATATTCTAAATGTAATACACAGCATATTGGTTTACCATTTCGATATACATATGGATATATAAATTGTGTGAATCGGAAATAGATACAGTTAGTTATCTGTACTTAAAATTATATCTGCAATGTGCGTATGCATGCCATGAAATCACAAGCCACTGAAATCACCAACTAGAATACGCATTAATATAGAAATATTAATCACTCCCATAGCTGCACAGAAAGATCTCGATTGTCCATTCGAATTTGCAATCGTATAGAAATTGGGATAACGTGTATGCGCAAATATTAGTGGACATGGTGTACCTATTCGAATAAACTGCTTCGCGTCCTAGATAATTTGTCACTGCAAAATCCGCGAGGATTATTTGTCGAGCTAATAATGCGGGTCCACTGTACGGATCTGCCATGCAAATGATAAAATCTGCGAAAACGCGCCCACTACGAGTAATTTGCGCATGCAAGTATCCGTAGTCGTATCTCTTTGGATAATTATTAACGAAAATCACGGGATTTACAAAATCAGATCACTCAGTCACAAATTCGTTTCTGAAATTCGATTTTTATTGCATAAAGATATAAGTCGCTTAAAATATTGGATAAATTATGACAATAAATTACAATTATTCCTTGATAAAAGTATTAATTACAGAAAAAATTACGAGATTATTAAATTATATCTATTTAACTCTTCATTTTTTTCAGGATTAGTATTTATGTAAATAAGATAATTTTTCCCGAGAATTATGAATAATTTATGAATTTTAGAAGAAGAAAGAAAAGAAGAAAAGTTTAATATTTTATCTCTGCCTATAAAAATTTTTTTGCTGTGATTAAAAATATTTTTTAAATAAAAATAAAAATAATTTTATTTCTATTTTTTATTTTATAATAGATGAAAAAATCAATTATTAATATAATCAGTTTTAGTATAGTTTACATTACCATCGACGCTGTATGATCTTTAATATCGCATTCCATTTTATACATTAATATATCACAATGATGTTTATTATTCATGCGCATATATAGCAATCGTAGAAGATCCTGAAATTTACAGTACTTGTATACAATACTATCGCGTAATTCATGCAAATTAGAGATTATACCAATTGTATCCTTTATTCCTAGTATACATATACGCAACTTTGATATTAAATGATCTAATTAACTGAAAACGCATAATTTTCATGTAACATTGATGATCACGATATCGCGAAAGTATGAATAGCATCAATTTTGAAAAAAAATATTTCGTATTGAAAATAAAGTCGTATATTTGTTAAAATATGTGCACGTATTACATAAATCTCGAGATGCCTGGCGATAGAAAAATTCTTATACCCACATCTCATTGTTAGCTTGCGATAATTTTGAAAAAGAAAATATTGATTTTCTGTTAGTTATCGATGTTTTCGATATTTTTAATAATTTTATTTTCTTATCTTAATAGTAATTAATTAATAAAATGGAACAAATTATAAATTTAATAATATTTTAATTATCAGGATGGATATTTATAATTTTTAAAAGAAATAATACATAAACCAAAATTTTATTCATCAAGACAGATAAATTTACTTTATTTAATAGATTAAAAATAGATAAAAAGGTTATAATTTTATCACGGAAGAAAATGTCGATGAATAAAAAATGCAACGTGTAATAAAAATAAATTAACAGAAATCACGTTGAGAATTACGAAAAACCACGATGACTGGCAACATAATCACATTCGCGTTGTTCGAAACAGACGTAAAAGCCGCGTGACGCGTTTACAGAGAGAAAAAGAGACAAGGCAACTCCCAATTGACGTTACAAGCACCAAAATTGTTGCAAGCGCCCGTTTACCCTGATTACCTATCAACATTTGCGGTAAAGCACGCGGAAGCGTAACCAAAATTTGCGCTATATTGAACTCGACAAACCGCGGAACTATTCTTGTCATTAGGTTAACCGCGATTATTATTCTTTTTTTTTCACAAGCATTTATCTTTAGTGATAGACATTCATGAGATGGTACACAGTGGCGAATCCCGTAAAAGTTATCGGCGCATCCTCGTCTGCGATGCGGAGATTGGTCGATATCAGAGGTCAGATAGATTATCGTGTATGTGGGTGTGCGTGTGTTGCAGCGGGTTCTATGGTGACGATACAGAGGTAGAGAGAGAATTCGCAGGCACTCAGTCACTGGCCGAGAGCGTAGCGAGTGCCTCGAGTGGTGTTTTTCCTCGCTCTCTTGTACCCTGCTCTCGCACCTGACCGCAGCAACCCCAATTCGTTGTGGAGAGGCTTTCTTTCCACCGTCGATTAAGATTACTCACGTAAACACACTTAAAATACTGATCGTACATGCTGACAGCATATATTAATTGCATTCTCTCGACCTTTTCTCAAGTGCCAATTACTGTACTCCAACGTGGACGAGTCTCTGGTCGAATATCTGGATGTACAGCATGATGTTGACGACGAAGAGAGAATCGATGCGGAGCAATAGCCGCGACCCGATTTCTCGCAAAAGGGAAATCCTCCTTTGCTGTGGTCGTTTCGAGAAACAGCGTTATGGGCTTCCTCAGATTTGCGGCGTCGCGAACAGCAATCACGGATGTCTGCGATAATGATTTATCGATTTCGTGGTAGCACCGCTACTACTTCAATAAGATTTCTTAGATATCTAAGAGATATTAAAAAGTTATAAATATTAGAAGAATTATAGAAGAATTTTTGTAATAATTTAAGAAAGGTAAGAATAGAAATTGAAAATTAATAAGATAATTAATAGGATCGTGGAGTTCTCTTATGATATATAATATATAAGATTCATCAATCTTATTTAACATCAGTCGCGTTATATTTAAGATGTACATTTTTAAAGTGCATGATTTATTAAAATTGTCATACTTCCTATTCCGTCACATTGTCACGTATAGCTCTCTAAAACGATTTAATTACAACAGGGCATGCATAATTTTCAAATAAGCGGTCGTGTGAATTTCGAGGCATGCAGGAACGAAGACGGGAAAATAATGGACCATGACGCATCTATGGGATATAGCGTAGTATTATTAAGCATTTTACGTAATCGCCCTTAATATCATCGGAGATGACTATGGACTTTCCTTTGTTATTTGCGGTAACGTCGTCGACGTCGTCGTCGTCGTCCTTGTCACCGTAAGTGCTGTGGACACCTACAGTTTGTCGGGCCACATTCAGCGTGTCCTTCTCATTAATTACGAGCCCGCGTACCTACGAAATAAACGCATTCCTCCCATTAATTCCGCCCGTGGCGATTAATCTTCCGCGACAATTAAATTGTTTACGGGAAGGAGACCGTTTCTTACGGCTAGGAAATAAATGGACAACTCGTACCGCCGCTCATGGATTCGGTTTCGTTGCCGTCGCTGTTTCTTTCTGCGAAATTACATGCGGTCACTCTGGTAGTGATAGCCTTATATACTGCAAACAAAATAATTCTCTTTAATTTTCTCTGCAGTATATAACGTTGTATAGTATATAACGTTCTACAGACTATTTGATCGAGAATTTATCAATATAATGAAACGTGAACACAAATCATGTATATCATTTCTATTCGTTTTTTACTCAGTATATTTCTTAGTCGCAAATTTATTCAGTTTCAAAGTCACGAATATTTACATCTGAGTCTGACACTCAGCATACATCTTGTCAGAAAAATTGATAAAATAAATAACAACGGCAGTGGTGGTATTTCCTCTCCTTAACAGTTTTCGAAAAAGAGGGTAGGTTGAAGTTTAACGAGTTCAGTGGGCAAAAGAATCGTCCGTAATTTTTGTATGCATCATAGCACCCTCGCCAGCAAAATGTAAATGTCAGGGTAAATGTGGGATAGGAAAAAAAATATTCGCGTATCGGCGTATAAGCAACGAAAGGGTCTGTCAGTTGCAGGAATAATCTGATGACTGAGTGACTTCTCGGCTAGCAGAGCTCTGCTAGCGGGTTTTAGGGATGGGAGCTTTCTTCTTCTTGCCGCGACTAACCGAGTGTAGTCTCACGGCGGAAAAGGTACGGCGCACCTCGTATTTGTCACTGGGTGCTAAGGGGTTGTCGGCTTGTCGCCACATAACTCTCCGAGCACCCCATACCGTGGCGTCGTGCCTTAACATCACCCTCCAACTCAGCCTCTTATGCTTCTCCGTCTCACCGAGCGACTATATTCCCCTCTTTCGTCCCATACCGCGGCGAATTCTCACCACACGCTTCTAGAACACAGGCAAAATTTACATTCGACCTGGAATATTTCGCGGTGCCGGCTGAAATGCAATTTGTTTCGTTCCGTCTGTGTATATACGGGCTCCTTTTAACCTGTCTGAGGCCTCGGTGATCCACGTTATGAGAAATTTATGTCGCCGTTAGTTCTGACCTTACCTCGGTGCGAAATTGGCCTTGGTTTATGGTAAAACTTAGCCAAAAGCTACGTAATAAAAGCTACGTGTCGTTATTATTTTTGTTTCGATCGACCATGTTCTCCTAATTGCATGATTACGTTGGCAGCGAATATGCTAATGTGAGGAACGTGGAATAACCTTTTTTTCCTAATTTGAATTTTCCCCGATTAAATGGATTGAAATAGTCGAACAGTTTCCAACGTTTATCCTTGACCCAAGATTATTTCATTTCGTGATATCGTAGTCCGTCATGAGTTAATATTCGAATAGCCGCATGGCTACATCAAAGTCAGGTTGTGCAGATGACAAGGTCATTCCACGATCTTCTCTGACGGATTGGATACCGCGGCGTTTTCGAATATTAGATTGAGACCACATCTTTCAGTAGGTTGAACCTTTGACGTCCGTGATCAATCTTGCATGAAGACGATTTCCCAACAGATTCGAGACTGCGAAAATCTGTGGACATCAGCCTGCGGGGGTTATGACGCATATATATCGGATTCAAAGGCAGAAAATCTCGTGAAAGGGTTTAGGGGAATCGAAAACGGCGAATTCGATATCGGCGCTATCTCGCATTTGCATTTTGGGAAACCGGACGAATTTATATTCGATGCCGTCACGCGATTCAATGTCTACTTTTTCATATTCAAGTGCTTACATCGCTCACGAAATTGTTTGGCATAATTTTGATGAAAAGGATAAAAGTCCACTTGTAACTTAAATAAAATTATTTATTCTCCACAATAATACTGACAATCTATTTCAGTAATATGTGATTATCATGTATGTAGTTGTGTATTTTTTTCACAGCTGAATTACTCTTCGATAAAAAATATCTATGACATATTGTTCACTATAATTTTGGTGAAGAGAATAAAAATCCACTTGTAATTTAAACAAAATTATTTATTCTCCACAATAATCCTAACAATATTTATATCAATAATATGTAATTATGTATAGTTATCTGTGTATAATTGTGTATTCGCTGCTGGATTATTCTTCGTTAAAGAAATATCTACGATATTTAAAAGTTTGTAAATCTGATTAACATTTCTGTGAGAAACAAGATTAAAGCTTTTCAAACATGAAATATTGCAGGAAACTGAATTCGTGCAAGCAAACGGCTTTGTCGTGACGAAACGAATGCAGTCTGGTACGAAACGTCTTGGACTCAGCGAAAAGAGACAGAAGTATTGAGTCGAGATATACAAGAAAGAAAGATGGCAAAAATGAAGAGTGCGAGTGGCAAGATACGCCGAGATTACGAGAGATGAAACTTTCATAAAACATACTGCTCACAACTCGTTCGTCGACTTTCAGCAGTCCGGGCTCAGGGAGAATTTAAAAGCAGTGGGCGCGCGGATAGGTTGGTAGATAAGTACGTGGATATTAAAGGAGTTTAGGGGGACAGTCGCGTTTCTACGCTCTCTAGGGTCGCGCATTATGCTCTGGCTGCTGAACTCTTAGCACTCGGTCGGTGGAAAGCAACTCGCCGGGCAAAGTGGCCGAGTGTAGAGTAGTCAGGGAGTAGTAAGTTGATTTTCGAGTATCGTGTAGTTCCCAGCGGTTTCAACTCGCCATAGCTAGGTGACTGAGATCGTTAACCGGATGTATATTTTATCGGAGTACTTTTCGTCCCGGAGGGTTTGGAAAACGTTTTTTCTAGCATTTGGGATAACCACCAACCCCCCGGAACTTCCATTTCGCAAAATTGAAGTATGTCAAGTTTGATGTAAATAAATTGTAAATCCACATTTAATGGATTTTTGTAGATAACCTGCAATAACTGCAAGATGCTTTATAAAATATAATGAATCATTAATTATGCAATAAGTCATTTATACAAGCTATTTAGCTGTAAAGCTATTTATTTGTATCTCTCTCTCTCTCTCTCTCTCTCTCTCTCTCTCTCTCTATATATATATATATATATATATATATA
>Ga0157363_1003824_pt1 | contig 13727 bp, 10 predicted proteins | sample AttsexASBM1_FD_111477 | JGI IMG/M metagenome (GOLD analysis project Ga0157363, IMG submission 111477) | Fungus gardens microbial communities from leaf cutter ant in Ribeirão Preto, State of São Paulo, Brazil - Atta sexdens ASBM1 | ecosystem: Host-associated > Fungi > Mycelium > Unclassified ...
AAAACAGTTATATTCACTATAATGACGATTGCATTTATTACATAAAAATGGTAGTGTTACATAAAAATAGGTAGTTCGAAAAATTGTGAAGTATGATGTATGATGTATATTAAAACCAAGAATTTTAATTTCTTAAAAAATTTTGTATAAAAGTTCCTTGATAATTTCTTGATTTTGTAGCAATTCCAAAATTAATCACCAATTAATCATCACCATGAGACACGAATGACCCATCATGTATAATAAAAGACTGAAAAATCATCGTGTGTAATTGTTTTTTCTGTGTAGAAAGTTTTACTTACGTATAGATAAGGCAGATTGCGACTCTGCTGAGAAATTCTATCACCAAAATTTCACCTAGACACGACGTGACATCCTATATCGCCTTTGTATCTGTATACACTTTTTATATGAATAAAGACATTTGCCGCTTTCGTTTATTTTCGAGAGATATATATTGACAGGAAGTGAACGTTCTTTGCGACATAATCGACAGTCCTCTTCGAACAACCGCACAGGATTTAAATCTGTCGTCGTGCGAAAGCTCGTTCGCTCGTTCGGAGTCACATCGTTATATTGAGCACAAAGAATGACGAACGATGCTCTTTTCGGCTCGAATATCGCGATTGTTACTCGACAGCGTCGGCGACGACCTACTTCTGACACCGACGTCCGACATTATTTTTCGTTAAACGAATGGCTTGCAGTAGCGCGAGCGCGGATTTGAGAAACGCAAAATTATGTGGGCTTTATTCCCACGGACGAGTCATTACTTTCCTCGTGACCTCCTTATCCATCCTGCCCCCTTTCTACTGTTCCCCATCTTCCTGCTACCCCCTTGTTCCGTACTCGTGCACGGGTAACGATCCCTCACGAGCCTGTAATTTTCACCCCGAAATGGGTTCATGTCATTCAATTGCACAACGATAATAAGGACAATAGCGACAAGAATAATTGCTATTGTAATGAGGAGAGTCACGGTGTCGGAAGTGATCTCTTATTGTAAAAGATTGCCCTTGTCCCTGTCTACGACGTGGAAGACGATAATACTCTTAATTAGCTGAAGCTATTTAAAATTCCTTCGTTCAAATGTAGCAAAATTAAGCTCGCTGAATATCTGAAAAAAAAAACCTAATGGACTGTGTGTGTGTGTGTGTGTGCGCGCGTGTGTGTGTGTGTGTGTGTGTGGGTGTGTGGGTGTGTGTGTGAAGATTGAAATTTCTTCATATAAATCTCCTTACATCACCTTTATAAGGTTTTTGTTCATTTTGTACTCAAATTGAATTAGAGAGATCTGATTGAAATATCAAACGTATTTTTACGCTTTAAATAGACATATCAAATAATCTCCGCACATTATCTAAATATTAACATTGTTTATACAAATTACTTCTTCTAAATAAATTTGCATATTGATCGGAAGAACCGGGATATACCTATGTGGATACAGGTACATCAAAAGTTTTTGAAACATATAATATATGTTACATTGCAAATATGCACCTCGGACATTACATTTCCTGTACTTATCCTTTTGCAGCGCGGGATAACGAAGCTTGCGAGATCGCAATATATTTCTCGAAAAAGATGGTACGTCAGCATGCCAGAGATTAATGATAAGCAAGATATTTTCAGCAAGAGGAAAGAGATATTACGACTATGGTGAAATCACAATGGAAATCCTTGGTAATTTTGTTGAATTAAATGGCAACATAAAATTTATCGATATGGAAGTAATGGATATTTCGCCAAATCTCGATTGTAATCGAAAACAGACCTAGATAAGACGTGCAGCCATGAAGTCGGTAAAGAGTCGCCGCGACGTAAGAACGTTCATATATCAAGCAAACTTAAGGAGATGCGTTTTCATGGATAGCTAAATTACCTCGCAGTCTTCTCGCCCGTTCTCCGTGTTTTCCTCCTCCTTTCCGTGGAAGTAACGACCCTCGCGAGGCTATAAGTCACCCTCCGAAATGGCCTGCGACAACATACGCGCCCCTTATTTCGGTAAAGCGACCGCCCTGTGACCGGACGCGAAATTTCTTGATTAAGATGGGAACGCGTGATCTAACGTAATTATGCGCACTCGATGGCTGCGTGGCGTTAATATATACGATAAAAATATATATATATGTGTGTGTGTGTGTGTGTGTGTGTGTGTGTGTGTGCGCGTGTGTGTGCGTGTGTGTGTGTGTGTGTGTGTGTGTGTGTGTGCGTGTATGTTGGAAACGATCCACTCACATTTTTGTTTTAAAGCTAAAAGCCATTTTGAATTATTATTTTTTATATTCAATAAAACACAACAAATTTCAGAGAGTTTGTTTTTTATAAATATATGTACTAATGATTTGATAAAAACATTGTAGTCAAACTTTTTTGTCACTTTTATATAAAGCAATCCAAACATATTTCCTATTTATTTACGAAAAAAACTCGAGACAATCATAAAATCCAGATAATTAAGAGATAAAAAAATTTATACGCGCAGCCACTAAATATGCAATCTTGTTTGAAATATGTCTCAATAAAATGATACTTAAATTTGTAAAGATACGTATAAATCTCGTTTTGATACAATTTTCCCAGGAAAATAATAAAAAAATATTTCTTTTGAAACATGGTTCATAGAGAACAGAGACTGAGAGCGAATATTGCAAACGAGAGCACAATCACTGCAGTATTTCTGATGATACAGATTTTTGTCTGTGCCATGTGGACAAGCAACGCATCCACACCGCAGGTATATCTTTGTTGCGTGTGACTTTGTTCGAGTTCGCATCTGATACGAATTCGCATATACGAATTCCGAAATATTGGAAATGCTGCGGGAAAAAAAACCGATACATACGCGAATGGGAAGACGACGCGGGTAACGCCGCGTAATCGAACGTAACGTAATCTCGTTATTGTTCTCGTTGTCGGCGCAACGGAAAAATCTGCCGTTCGGACGGAAACGCGGGCACACTCGGTAACAAAAAAATCGCTCGCCCGAATATAGATTTGCACGAACGCGTTTTAATGGATGGTTGGGTATTAATCGTGTTCCCCCCGCCGAATAATTAGCACGCACTCGGTGCCCGGAGAAATTTAACATTGCGTATCTCCAGCACTTTAACTGAATAACTGTCGAAGTGTCCCAACAATTTTGCCAGGCAACGATTTTCGCTGGATAACGCAGCAATCCGCTTTTTGTCGAACACGCTGCAATCATAGCGAGACAATTTACAAGTATCGAGCTTACACGAAGTGATTCGAAACGTTTGATAGACTTTTAAAGACAATATCAATTTCGCGGAACCAAACAAAATTCAGAAAACAAAATATGAAATGTACATCACAATCTTATATTAACAACGACATTTGGGAATACTTGGAAAAACATATTATTTTAATTTTAAAGATTATCTCTCCGCGTAACTAACATGAATTTATTGATCCCACTATTGTTTGGATAACGCAGATTCTGGTCCCTGATTCTCTTAAAAAATATCTGCACATGCTAGGGAAATCTATAACATGCGTAACTGTAGTATTTTTGTGCATTTCCGAATGCGATATTTTTCGATAATACGTCTCTGATGAGTAAAAATAATTCAGCTTTTTCTGTAAAGTAATAATTAATTCCTACAGTAATGGATCATTAGACACGAAAAATTTTAGATGATTGTACAATCAGTAGATAAAAATGTTTGAATCTTTATCTATCAATTGCCGATTCATTTGATTCATTTGTATTATATACTTCAAAGAATACTTTAAAATTAGAATACTTTAAAATTAGAATAATTTTTATAACTGCAATTGAGAATTAAGATAAAAAATTACATTATATTTGAATTTACAATTAGTTCTTAATTCTTGTACATATATTCTTGCTTAGCAATTGCCACAAAAAAATAATTTTTTTTGTTTGCATCTGTAAATTGGATTATTCTTATTAAAATAAACTTATTCATTATTTTTTATACAAGTTATGTCATTTTAATATTTTGTAATTAATTAATGTCTTTTAATTAATAGAGGAAAGCCTCTTATTATGAGATAGGCACCTAATATGAGGCACCTAATATGAGGTATTTCTGCTAAATTAATAAATACTATCTATTGATTTCACCATGAATTTATTGTTCGGATTGAAAACTATTTTGTAGAAAATTCACATTATTAAATCATGCCTATAGTCATTGTAAAAAAAAATTTTAGAATTTGGATATCTTCCAAGTTTCATTGAGATGAGCTTTCAAATAGTGTTTATTATTTAATAAATAGATATTTGGCAATAAATTCTTCATATAATAGTAAAGTAAGTTCATATAATAGAAAAATATGTTGAATTGCTTAATTACAGAAGTTAGATTTGATGATCGTAAAACCGTAAAGCGTGGAAATCGTAATATGAAATATCCAGGATATTTCTAATATGAAATAACCCATGTTCCCATGTTGTAGTGAAAATTCGTCGTCGTTGCTAAAGTATAAATGTTATTGTACAATAATAAAAAGGACAATCGGAATAAACGTTGAGTGCCTATTTCTGCGATGCTTGATTTCAATTATCAGAAGACGAGTTCTGAGTAATCACATACTCATTTTTCGCGCACCCTGTGTGTTTGTTTATATTTAAGAAACATTAAATATATTTTTTTAGTTACAATACTGACATACTTTGTGTTCTATTATCGATTTTTCGGGATATCTCATATTAGGAGCACAATTTTTTGACTTTGCGATTTACTTACTTTTTACTTTTTTCTTTAATTTAAAAAAAAATGGAATTTGAATTAAATTTTATATAACGTTATCTTAAAGCTTATTAAATTTCCTTCAAAATGATCTATTATTTTTTTAAATTCTGCTGATAGACTTCTAGCATTTATCTATCCAAACTGAACTCAATATCTCATACTAAGGGTCTTTTCTCTATATATTAAGTGAATCTTAGACAACAATTATTACAAATTTTAATGTCGACTTCAAAGGGTTAAATTTAAATAGCACAAACCAGCAATTGCAAATGTACGATCTATACATTTCGAAAAAAAAATAATCACAAATAATCTTCAAAAATTGAGTTAATAAAGTATGGTGACTTTTGCGAATTTATTAATATTTTATGAACAGAAAAGTCCAATCGGGAAATGTGGTAGTAAATAGTCGCATTACCGTTGTGATTAACGCCATAACCGCTGATTATCCTTACTAAAAGAGGAAGGAGAAGAATGACAATGCAGATTCTTGACACTTTGACAGTCCCCGGAATGAGAGCTGGGTGACCGAGGGTGGAAAACCGCGACCGTCTTCGCCCTTCATTGACAGCTGTCAAGCGTCACAGTTGGAAAGTTTTACGAGGACGAAAGTTGATATTGCTGGGCTTGCAGCTTTCTCCATTGCAGGTTCACTTCCTTCTACTATGCATTTCTCTTTATCATGCATTAGTTAAAAATAACTCGTTAATAAATAGTGTACAAATAAATGGACTCGTCTCACCGGATTGAAAAAGTTAAATTTTACAAAGAATGATTTTTTACCACAAACGTGATATGTCAAATTATATCATTATATATAAACATTTCTCTAAATGTTCTTCAAGTAGAGAAAATATTTTAGTAGCTATTTTGGTACTTTCAGATTAAATTTTCATGAAACGGAAACTACTTGTTAAAATTAATTAGCACATCTATTATTTAAGCAATTGCCAAATATTACGATCTATATATATGATTTTGAAGACATGAAATCAATTTGGTAAAACTGTTTATTCCGAACGCTAAAAATATATTCTCTAAATATTCATCGTCTGTCAAATTCTCGTTGCGGAAAAATCAATTAATGACGGAAATAGGTAAATAATCGAGCACACTCTTTTTTATCTTAACCGAATTTTATCTTAATCGAATTGTGAAATCTTTTTTAATTCCCGGATATGCGATTTATCCTCATCGTGCGATCGCTTTCAAATTTCGAGAATAGGTATATCATGATAATCAACTTCAAAACGCTTCATGTTAATGTATCGTGAAAATGCTTAATGGGCTGGACCAAAATGTTGCCGCGACGGCGTCAACACTATTAACTCCGCAGCAAAAGCCGAACGTGCAGATTACTTCTGCGTTTGCAGCTACCAATCGAGAAACGTCAGTCACTTTTTTGTCCGCTGATGCGGCGCGTGTCAATGGGCCGCGCCAGACATTTGCCGATAATCGGGGTTACAGAATATTGACGAGCGCGCTTTCATCGTTTTCAGAACGTGCCTTAACTATATACTATCGAAGCGCATTTCATAAAATTGTCGCGCGGAAAGGGCCTCACAGAGCTCCGTGATATTTTTATTTAAAAATTCAATAATTTATCGAGGTAACGTAATACATTTCGTGTCACTGCGCGCATTATTTTTTTGACAGTCGCGATTGTATAGATGCGAATACGAATGTACGATTTTACATTTACGTAGGAGAAATTTAATAATTTATCGAGTGTAACGTAATACATATCATATCGCCGTGCGTATTATTTTTTATCTGATAGCCACAATCGCGATTTTATGATATCAACGTCAGTGCGAGATTTTAACGAAGGCTTGTCGAGCGAAAAATTTTGATATTTCTCGCAAACACTTCAGTTAAACGTACGGCTTATTATATCAATCCGTTCGTGGTGATATGGGAAAAATAGTCGACGCGGCGTGGAAAAGGAAATTCGATAATCGCCGCTTTAATTTCTAGCGCGCGCGCGGCTCCGACGGGACGAATCGTTGAAGAAGGAAAGAAAAAAGGATTTGAAAAAAATGAAGTTCTCTCCCATATCGAGAGCACGCAAGAGAGGGAGGACAACGGCGCGTTCGTTCTCGATGACGACGTCACGGATTGAAATGGCGCGTAAAATGGCCACTGCTCCCAAGGGCGAAATATTCGAAGTCTCCAATTTTATCTCTCTTCTGTCTCTCCTCCCACCATATCCCTTTTCATTCGCGTTAAAAACGTTGGCCGCTCGCCGCATTGCGTGCGGAAAAATAATACGAAAAGTAATAAAAAACTGAATTACATATACGTATATATTTTTTTATTTACAGAATCGTTATTTACTTTTTTTTACAATTGAATATATCAAACGCTGTTTATCACGTAATTTTTATCACATTATAAGTTGATTATTTTTTTTACATTGAAAATAATCTGATTAGAATCGAAACGTTTGTAATTAAATTCATAGTTGTTCTTAATTATTTATTTAAGCATTGAAGATCCTACTTGGCTCATGCTGTTTGATTCTTATTATTTGTTCTTTTAAATATTTATGCATATGTAAATGTATATATTTTTATACATGTATACATACGATGCCTATAATAATTGATTAGATAATGTAAATGCAAATTATAATATATAATTTAAGAAAACTTCATAATAAAATTTTGATAATAAAAAAAATATCTCATATAGACATATCTAACGTAGACGACATACAATAAAAACTTGTAAAAATATTTACATGTTTTTATGTTTATTTTCATATCCTGCGATTTCTAATAACATTACAATATATGTGATTAATAATTTAAAAAAATTTAATAAATAAAATAAATATCTAATACAAACTACAATTTAATTCGTAAAAATTTTTACAAGATGTAATCTTGAAGAAGACACGCTGAAAAGCACGTACGTTATATTTTATATACTTTATCCGAGAAAGAAAGATTGCATGATGTATTAGCACAAAAAAAAGCATCTAAGATTACCTCTTTATTTTTCTTCTTTCGCGGGCATTAAAATCACGTCATGCGATATGTCATACGATTTTTCCTCGAGAGAGAAATTATAAAGGCTTTTAGCAGTAAATTCTTTCGTTACTCGCTCGCGTATTATCCATACACGTTATTTGTAATGTTATGTGTATTCGCATTTTATACACTGTACAATCCTACCGAAGAAGATATATATTTTCTCTTCTCTGCGTCGCAATGTATATCCTCGTCGGTGAAACGCCACATGCGAAATTTCGGTAAGTAAATATCTTCTATAGGTGTAGAACTTGGCGAGTTTCTTCGCGGGCCGCGAAAACCTTCCACGGTTTTCATACTTGTGCGCCAAGTGCGAAGTACAATACAAATGCGGGACTTCGAACGACTTCTTTCGACGCTCGTTTCGCGGACTCGTCGCGGAAACACAATTTTCTCATGTCGAATTTCCTCGACGCTTGCACGACCGCAGTCTATGAATCGTGCCCAGATTTTCGTGAATTTCATGCGGATTTCTTCGTCAGAATTTCATACGCATGAGAATAATACTGAAAACTGGATAAATATAACGGAGACGGATATGATCAATTCTTGCGATATCGATCATTTTTCTTTTTTATTCTGAACGTTCTCTTCGCGCGTATCTGAATATTCGCTAAAATGTTAACGCAATTTTTCTTTCTGACGATTAATCTGGATATTCTGAATTAACGCCCATCGTTAATTCAGCTTCAACATTAGAATTGCCGAAGGTATCAGAACTAGAACTATCGATAAGAGATGCCAATTATATTCTTGTTTTCTCTTAATAAAGATTTATAATTTTTAATATTATACGTATCATTAGAATTATTTGCATCATATTCACATATTTTTAATATTTCTGTATTGTATATTTAATACAAAAAGAATAAATTAACAAAACAATTAAAATTAACAAAATAATCGATTTTAGTGTTAAACCTTCATTGCACCCTAAATCTGTCGGAATCCGTAAAAGCAATAATCATAAATATTCAGACAAAGCGCAGTTTCAGTCTGCTTTTATTTTAAACTGTTCGAAACCGATAATGCAAATAATTTTCACTACCCATAAATGATGTAGCAATCAGGCTGCTTCACTCTCGATTAAATTCGTTTCGACGGTCAACTGAGGATCGTCTCTCCCCGGATAATTCAACTTTTTTTATCTCTTGAAGTAGATGTCGGATTTAGTTTCTTCAAAGCGTTTTATTAATAAAACCAAAATATAAAAAAAGACGCAACCACATAATACAAATCGAAATAAAATCGAAAATTGAAACGATAGTTTAAAAGAAAAACGCCGATCGTGTATTGAATTCTACTCTTCGACGAATAAACACGAGTAAACATTTAACTGTTTGACTTTTTATTTCAAATATTCGGAAAGCTAGTCTAGAAGTCCTTTAATTCTGTGAATTTTTGCTGATATCAAAAATTATTTTCTATCTAATTTTTCTATCGAACAGAAATTAAGAATTATCCGCTTGTATCAATTTCTATAACAATGCTCGTTTCTTTATTCTTTATAAATTTTATCTACACAAGAACGCATTATGAACGAATTTTAGTGATGTCATCGAAGTCGGAATTGCGAAGTTTCCGCCTGAGAAGTAGCGAACGGATTTCGTTATGGAATCTAAGAAAGCTGCTTGACTTTGCACCCTCACAAACTTTATCCCAGACGCGTTCGCGAGAGCAGGAAAATTGGTACAGTCGCAGATATAAATGCCCGAAGAGTTGACAGGTTTCAACAGTGTACTACAATTGTAAAGTACGTATACATATATGTATATTATTCTTTTCTGTATGGTAAAAAACATTTCTTTATTTGTGTTGGAAATAATCCACTCAAGTCCTTGTTAACATTTTGTGTTGAATTGTTTAACATATTCGACTTATAATATAATTTATGTTACTTAAACAATTTGTTTTTTAAATTAATATTCAATATTTCTTGTTGCCAAAATAATATAATTTATTTATAAATAAATAAATAAATAACATAAAAATAATATTTTAAAACGTAAATTTTAAGATGATGAGTAAAATATGTGTTAGTTTAACATATCGCAAATATTAATTAAAAAATGAAAAAAATATGCTTCCAAAAATATGCTTGGTTTATTTACAAACTATGTCAGTATTATATTTTTTATCTTTTCTTAAATAATATTTATATTGTCTTCTAACATATTAATCTTGTGTTAAATTAATACATAAATATAACCGTTTGGGGACACATATGAAATGTCAAATTTAACATAAATTTTCTAATGATATAATGTAGATGATATGCAATGATTTAGAAGTAAAAATTTGCAATATTTAAAAAATATGTCAAAGATAGCAAAACGGAAAAAAGAACATTCAATAAATTTGAAGAAAATATTTAAGTATTATTTATGAACAGAATTGAAATTCTATTCAAGTACAAATAAATTTTGAGATAAAGAATTAAGATATTATATATTTACAATATAACTAAAAATAAATAATCTTCTTAATAATTCAGAAAAAAATAGACTTTTTTTGAAAATATTTTCGAATATTATATGTGTTTTTCTTGAATTATTGCATACATAATTATACATATTCAAAACTTCTATTTAATTATCTATTGTACAAGGAATTTTACATGTAAAAATCTTGATAAGAACATTGAAAGTTATTATCATTTATTTTCATATTTATATTTATTTATTTTTTAATAACGTAGTAGATGTAGCGCGATTATCAATAATGATATAAACAATTTTTCAATTTAAATTTAATAAAAATTTTAACGTTGTAGATTTCTAATTACTTGCCAATTTCGTCAATTAAGTTTTTTAATTAAAAGTCCAAAAGCAAAATTTTATTTTACGAAAAATATTTAACTAATTTCGACGACTGTACAATACTTTAAAAGAGACGCAGGGAAGATTTGTATAAGACTTCGTTCATGCAAAGTCTGACGGAGGGAAGATTCCTGCGGAATCTTCGGAAATATAGCTGCAGAAATGCCTAATATTGTATTCATGAAATGACGAGCGTTCGAGCTGTTCTGAATAAATAAATAAATAAATAACCGAATGCCTGGGCGCGCGCAAACTGTACGGTCGGCGGCTGTGCATTTGTACACAGATATGGTATAATCCGCGCCTACACGGATATTGTGTACACCGCTATGTATATATACACATACATTTATTAGTCATGTATACGCACTATAGCACGCACACACAGGTAGACGCGGGAACACGTTGCAGAATGCCGAGACAGAGAAATGGTCGGCGGGGTTGGTGAGAGTCGACCAGCGGTGGAGGTTGACAACTTCGAGAGCTCTTTCAATTTATCTCATCCCCCGGAGCATCTCTTTTCCTCCCCACTCCTCCCGCGACCACGCATCTCTATTCTTCGACCATGAGCCTTTATTTCTGCATCCAACGCTTTCGTTTCGCGCTGCGGTTTCGCGCGCTGCAATATTTTATTAAAGTCCTGTCACGTTCGCGAGGTGGAAACATCGCCTCGGCGATAAGAAATAAGTATATTTAAACCGGGAGGGTCGATTATAAACGAACGTTTTCTACTGCAATACTGCTTTAATAGCCGATAGCGTGATTTACACAGTCATTTTCATGAAAGATGGCTCCCACTACGTGGTATACGAAGAAATAAAATATGTAGATCGATGGCTCGCTTTGTCTCGAATACACAGTTAAAAAACATTTTGTATTTGTTTTAAAACCGATTCTTGTTAAAATTTTGTATCGAATTTTTAACATACATAAGTATTAATTTAACAATTGTATTAATTTAAGTATTAATTTAACATTGATTGTGTTATTTAAATATTTTATGTTAAATTGATATTTGTGATAAATTCGATATTTTTTACATAGTTAAAGTAACACATTTTTTACGAATAAATAAAAAGAGTAATGTATATAAAAACATAAATTCTAAGAGGAATGAATAAAATGTGTTAATTTAAATGTGTTATTATAAATTAATTTTATTGAAAAAATATACTTTCACAATTTGTAAGCATGTCAATATAAAATTATACTAATTTTTTAACGTAAAATTTATATTATTTCATAACATATCTCCATCTTAAGTTAATCTTAAATTAACATTTTTTTTAAATTAACAAATTTAAAAGTTAAAAAATTTTAACTTTCCAAAATTTACAAATTTTTTAACTGTATATGCTGCGCTAATAGATATGATAATAACAGCATAGCAATAGCGACGTGAGATTAAAGATTAGTTTTAGATAAAACATTGCCATTCGTGTAAGATAAATTATTCTCTGGTAATAAAGAATACATCAAAGAAAATTATTTTATTCAAAAATCTAAAATTATAAATCCTCTCCTCGATAAATAATTAATTATTCTAAACGTACATTATATAATAATTATTATTATTTTCATAGTTATTCTAACAATCACAATAATAATAATAGCACTTTTAAATAGAAATATATCATTGTATGGCAAAACGGATTGTAACACAGAATGATCAAGTGGACATTAAGTATGGAATCGTAATTATTTCCAAAGTAATAACGATTGCGTAACGATCACGAAACGTCCCATTTGGTATTCCCGAGTGCGTTAACCGCAGATAACGCTTTGTCAGTTAATTAATAATTACACAGCTTAGTTAATAATAATCGCGTGCCTGGCACGACCTCGACAAAGAGGAAATATTAATTCGTCCCTATTTTGGCGAATGTCCTGGCCAAAAGTTCAATTCAGTGATGTGTCCGAAGCTTTAGGACGTGAATTGTCGACAAAAACGCTTGTAGTTTTTGAGTACACGAAACATTTGATCAATCTACCATTCAAGATATATTCTCGGAATTATAGATTACAATTTTGTTCAAACGTACATATAGAATCCTTCCAATGGAAGAAATGGTCAGATAATTTCCTATTCTTTAAAGGTGAGCCTACACGATCAATAATATTGTCAATATTTATTAATATATTGACAATATTATTGACCGTGTGATTAATGTTAATAAATTGATGTAGGATGATCTGAATTGATTCTCTCTTCAATATTGCTTTATTAGAATCCACGTTACAGTATGTCACAGTGCAATAGATAATATACGTAAAATTAAAATAAAATATATTGTTAATAATACTGATCGTAAGATTGTAAAAAATACTACAAATATTACATGCGTATCGTTAGTACTACTGATTCAATATTACTGATAGGTATTTATTGATCATGTAAGGTCACCTTAAGGATTCCATCTTCGTTTTTCGTTCCTTCATTCTCGGCAACTCTTATCTGAGCAATAAAATGCCGCCAGAGAATTCTTCCACGATTATACTGACCGGGAGAGTTGTTCAGCAGGAATTCTTGAATTCCATGAGAAGGGTTGCGTGGATACTTCATCGAAATGTTACGCCATTAATGGCAGTTTATTAGCGATATTATAGATACCGTAAAGAACTGGTGCCGTCGCTCGCTGTGTGGCATGCGTGTTAATTTAATTAGGCCGCTACTTCGGTTTAATACGGCGTGCGCATAACAATGCTACCGCAACAGCATGAATTTGAAAAAGGGATTTAATTAAAACATGATGCTTGGTGTGTTGTTACGTCCGCGCGAGATATGCCACGAAACATTCTTTCAATTTTAATTATGTAAATTATACCTTCAATTATATTCTCGTTTACCTACTGTAGCGTATTTTATTAAGCTTTATTTATCATTTATCCCAACATTTATTATGGTAAATGTGATAAGGTTGTTGTTACGAGTATTAACTACATCGAAAGTATAAAATAATGCCAATAAAATCAATATATATAATAAAATTAAATTACATAATTTAAATATGTACACACACACACACACACACACACACACACACACACACACACCACACACACGCGCACATTTAAAAATGTGTGTGTGTGTGTGTGTGTGTGTGTGTGTGTGTGTGTGTGTGTGTGTG
>Ga0157363_1003825_pt1 | contig 13726 bp, 10 predicted proteins | sample AttsexASBM1_FD_111477 | JGI IMG/M metagenome (GOLD analysis project Ga0157363, IMG submission 111477) | Fungus gardens microbial communities from leaf cutter ant in Ribeirão Preto, State of São Paulo, Brazil - Atta sexdens ASBM1 | ecosystem: Host-associated > Fungi > Mycelium > Unclassified ...
ACGATATGATTTTAATAATAATAAAAACAGACTTATAACAATAAAAATAAAGATTCATATTTAATTTAAGAAATCAAATGAAGATGAAAAATGCTGCTCTATACATATTAATTTTGTTACAGATTTTGAGAGACATGATGATGATGAACTTGGCTTTAGAAAGAATGATATAATTACAATCATTAGTCAAAAAGATGAACATTGCTGGGTGGGAGAACTTAATGGGCTAAGAGGTAATATAAGTAACGAAAGAAATCTTACAATATTATGAGTATTATAATGAAATGACTGAATTTATGATAGGCATATTAATTTTTTTTAAATAGTTTAATTATATATTTTAATTATTTATTATTTATTTATTTTTTAATATTTTTTAAATGTGTGTTTTATACTTTGTGTTATCTTCTTTGCGATTTTTTTATAATAGGTATATGCTGATAATTATACAGATTTTTAAAGTGAATTATCTTATTTTCTTATTTTAAATGATAATTTTTTCAAAATATATTTTAGTTTAATAATATATTTCTAGGATGGTTTCCTGCTAAATTTGTAGAATTGCTGGATGAACGCAGTAAACAATATACATGCGCTGGAGATGATGCGGTTAGCGAAGCTGTTACGGATTTAGTAAGAGGTACATTGTGTCCCACTGTGAAAGCAGTCTTAGAGCATGGAATGAAAAGACCATCATTTTTGGGTGGACCGTGTCATCCGTGGTTATTTATAGAAGAAGCTTCTAACAGAGAAGTGGAAAAAGACTTCAATTCTGTTTATAGTCGATTGGTGCTGTGCAAAACATACAGATTGGATGAAGATGGTAAAGTTCTCACACCAGAAGAGGTATTACAAATTATATTCATTTTTCTTGTGTATATATTTAATTAAAGAGCCTAAGAAAAAAGCTGCCAACTAATCACATGCTTCTTTTTATATAGTTAACTAGTTGTGTTCCGAATTACGTACAAAGTGCATCATTTGTCTTTGTTATTCACCAAAGACCGAAAAAGGATAAAATGATATCTCTACACTTTATGCATAATTCGGAATGCACCCTACGACTGCGTTTCGTTGTGTACATAATGCGTATAAAGATATTTTATCCTTTAGAGGATAGAATGATCATACGTGCAACGGAATGCAACCTATGTAATTTTTGTGATTTTTGCTCAGAATCACGTGATCAGTTGACACCATTAACATCTCTTTCTTAGGCTTTCTACATTCAGTGAATAATAAAGAAAATATTTCAGTTATTATATCGCTGTGTCCAATCTGTAAATTTAACACACGACAATGCACACGCTCAGATGGATGTGAAATTACGTTCTCTCATTTGTCTCGGTTTAAACGAACAAGTGCTTCATTTATGGCTCGAAGTCTTATGTTCCTGTGTAGAAGTAGTGCAAAAGTGGTAAGTATAAACAAATTATCTGTGCTATTAATAATATCTATTTTCTGTTATGATATATAATAGTATATATAATGTTTAGGTATCAACCGTGGAGCTTCATAAATAGTCCAGGTTGGGTGCAAATAAAATGTGAGTTAAGAATATTAAGTCAATTTGCATTTAACTTGAATCCCGACTGGGAATTACCGCCCAAAAAAGAACAATCACAGCCTTTAAAAGATGGAGTTCGCGATATGCTAGTCAAACATCATTTATTTAGTTGGGATCTTTAGCAGATAAGATAGTTAATAAGGTTATGCCAATCTTCTGCTTTTCGTCCAAAAACTTGGGATTTAATTTTTCCATTTCTCTCTAGTCTCTAATTTAATTATAGTAAAAAAGTCAGGGTATATCGAAATATATATTTTGATTTAAAAATTTTTATAAATAACAGCAATCTTAATAATTGCAAAGAGTTTTAGCATCTAAAATTTTTAGATTGAAATGCACTAATGACTAAGAAATGTAATGTACAAATAAATAATCTCTTTATCATTATATTATATAACATAATTTATAAACGTGTTATAAAAGAAAGTTTATATTTATTTATATGACACTTAGTAAGACACTTAGTAAACAATAGTAGAAGAGAGACTCTACTTATATATTAAATTTTTTTCTTCTCTTTAGATAAGCAAGCAAATAATATTTTAAGAAGCTTTTGAAAGTCCTTATTAAAGTAATTCTGTATCTATATCAAAATAATTGACAGAGAAAAACAATATATCTATGAAATAAAAATATTGGAATAGAAAGTATTAGATTACCAAAGTTGTGTACTGTGTCTAATTATATAAATGTTACTACGTAATTATATTCCTTTATGAAATAGTTAGTTTTATATTTTTTCGTTATAAGAAAAAATGTTGATATAATCAACAATATAATTCATATATACAAATATATATTATATGATCTCTGTAGATATCTATGTATGATAGTGAATATATATTGTCATATCTTCAAGCAAATAGATATGTAGTAATATTATAATTTAAAGCCATAATCTAAAATGTCCTCTTCGAGAAAAATTTTACTCAAAATATAGTACATGTTACATATAGTACAAATATTATATTATCGAGTAAAATTTTCTTTGGAGAGGACATTTTGGAATGTAGCCTAAAAGATTATTTATTTTTGAGCAGTGCCTTCTTGATACATAAATATAATTAAAATATTTTATATATATTTAAAAGTTTTCAGTATTTACAAAATATAAATTATTTATTTTCTTCCAAAATAAAATATTGAACATGTAATTTATTTTATAAAACGCAATTATGCAATAATTATATAACGTAGGATTTTTTATAGATATTCTTGGTGTTCTTTTAATTAATCAAGTTTACGTTTTTTAATACAGCACATATCTGTAAAATTTTCATCAATAATTTTTAGAAACGGTTTTTTCGCTTTAGTTTCAGTAGTTAAAGATGGAGTTTGTAAAAATTCATCTTTATCAAATTTTAAGGGAGCACAGCCTTGTACTTTTCAATAGTCAATGCGTCAATGTGTAAATCATGTACGTCCAAAATATCTTCTTCATATGTTGATTTATCAGAGAAATTAATCTCACACTTGCATGGTCGTTTTTTTATATAAATAAAATGTAAATCCATAACATTAGTGCCAGTTTTTCCCGTTTTAACTAAGTCTGCCCCCTTCTTAAAGCGCGAGTAAAAATTGTACGTATCGTTTTCTTGTAAGACATTTTCAGGTAACATGCGTTCTACTTCCATTATTTTTAATCCTAAATCAATATGTTCATTAACATCTTCTCGAGAAGACTTTTCTATTGTGCTATTGGAATCTCGTCCTTTTTGTTCAATATTAGATTCTGCTACAAATCTACTCGTTTGCTGTCGTCTGTATGAATCCTGCGTTTTTCTGTCTGTCATTATTTCCTGTTTCGCCTGTGCATTTTTTTTGGTAGTCATAGATTTAATTTTTGCGTAAAAATCGTGCATTACGGGCGCAATGGCAGGATAACCAAATGCACCTGCTGCATCAGTAGGACCATCTTGACCATCAGTACCTGCACTGAGCATCATCACATCGTATTCGACAAGTCGCGGATCAGTTTTGATTTTTGCTAGCCAATCTAGTGAAAAACGTAAAGCTAATTCCTGATTTCTACCGCCTTTTCCTTGACCTGTTACCACAACCGTAGGTTCTCCACCTCCGATTAAAACTATACCACCAAGATTGCCAATAAGATGAAAGATTTCGTCGATTTTATCAATAGATAATGAAAGTATTGGCATAATCCGTACTTTGTCGTAAAATTCTTTTCTCTCCAGCTCATTTAGCAAAACGAGACATATCAAACTTGTTAAATGAACATATGCTGAACTAACATCTTGTACATTTCCTGTAACATTATTCTTTAAGATTATTGGAGTTAATTTTTTGCGCAAAGCTTCACGTTTTGCAGCTTCCAGAGCCATTGTATTGTTTCCTATAATTATATTTGTTACGTGTTTGAACTGTTTAGTGGCAGTTTTAGTTGTAACTGAACTTAATAACGGTTTGTCATTAAACGGTTCCTTGGACGTTATGACAGTCTTTAAATTACCCTCCAGTGACTGAAACAAGTTATACTTCTTTAAAATAGCAACAACATGCTCCGGTGTTCTCGGATTATAAACAGTAGGACCACTGGCGATCAAATCTATGGGATCACCGACAATATCGGATAGTATTAGCGTAATAATGGATGCAGGATAGGCCATACGTGCCAGACCACCGCCTTTTATCAGAGACAGCTTTTGTCTCACGGTGTTAAGCTCGGTGATATCGGCACCTGCATTTTGGAGCTTTTTACAAAATTCCAACTTGTCTTTTTGATCCAGAACGGGCCTCGGCATGTACAGTAATGCGGAGCCTCCACCTGACACTAATACTACCAGAGTATCCGTCTCGGTTAACTTTTCGACCAGATCTATAATATCGTGTGTAGTGTCCAATGATCTGTCATCAGGTTGATTGTTGACGCCACCTTCGCGATAGTCTATCCTACTGTTGTGCAACTTAGGGAAGCTAGATTTATCTTCGAAGGCCCACATAGCGTCCCACGACATACTCGGCACGCTAACAATGCCCTTCTTCAAAGTGTCGCCGAGCACTCGCTCGAGCTCCACGGCCATTCCCATAACCGCCTTACCGAATCCAATGAGATAAACGTCCCCTTTAAGCGGGAAACTCCTCTCGTCGACGTACAAAGCGTTATCTCGGAGTTTCACTCTCCTCCTTATAATTTCGTTCGGCGACATCGCTTTCACGGCGGAACGGAAGATATCTTTTAAATCAACTCTCGAATCCGACAGGAATTTCGTGTCCGTTGCCATATCGCGATTTGAACTTGTACACTTAGAAATTTTTGAGAGGTTAGGACGAAAAGCAATCGTACGACTGGAAAATAAAAATAAAAATAAAAATAAACGAAACGTTTTTCCGAGATGCATTTGATTGAGCGTTGATAAGAATCAAGACACTTACCTGTGCAAAATGAACTTATGAAATATTATTCTCCGCATTATAATCAATTGTTAAATGCATCGACTCGACTGCAACGTAAGACTTCTTGTGAGATAACACAATGCGGTATCTTTTTTATCAATAGTTTTCACGCCACGTTCCACGTCACTCGTTGTCGAAATATTCAAAGCATTCTCGACTTTTCAAATTTCGCGAAACACGCAATTCTATAACTCTGCGTGCGTGTGTTACGCAATTATTTAATTGTTCGAAATCTATTTCGAGAACAGCACAGTTGCGGTCTGGATAATCAAACATTTGTATGAAAGTACATAATCTTTGCAGTGTCGAATATAAAAATTCAACTTGCATCTATCTATAAATACAGTCTATAAATACAGTCGTTAGTTTGTTAATTTTACTTTCTCGGCTATTTCTTGCCGGAGAAAGAAATACTGTCGACCTACAATTCGTGACTAACAATCCTATGTTAGAATCGAACGGCATGCTCTCTCTTCCCTCAGCAACAGTCGTAACGACGACAAATAAGGCGAGAAACTTGAATTTATCCGTTAGAATAAAAAAATTGTAATACATATCGTGTTTTTCACAAACGAAGTAAATATACTTGACAATTTATTGATAATTAAAAGATTAAATTTAACTCGATATGAATAGAAAATATACATTATAATGCTGTTTGTCTGAATTACTTAAAGCAAAAATGTAAAATTATTACAGAGATTTTATATCTAAGAATTTTATTGTGACATAAACGAAATCTCGGTCGACACGAACTAATATCTACGTTATAATTTAATGTTATTAATTATTATGTAACATCTATATATTAGATTCATATTGAATGTGAGTTATAATATAAATATTTTTAGTTGAATATCAAGTAGGATATTTTATATAATACATATAATTTTAATTTTAATTATTATGTATTTTGTTTTATTTTACTATGACATAAATGTACAAACAAAAAGGAATAAAAAATTAAACAAAAATAAATGAAAATTGTTTCATGGGTATCATATTTCGATTTTTTAGACTTAAAACAATTTTGCTAAACATTAGAAAATTAATTTTTAATAGACAGAGGAGACGCATCAAATAAGTCAACTTTTGTATTAGTTAATCATATATTTGGCATTAAATTCGCGAATATGAATTGAATCAGTTTAGGATATATAAATATTTTGTGTTCTGTGTGCAGAATAAAATTTTAGAGAAACGAAATCCAGAGAAAAGTCAACGTTCGAATTTTTGTTGGCCCTGAAAAGGGCCGTTTTTGTCGTCAATTCCAATTTACTTGGAACTAGTGTACTTGGTTACTGCTTTCGTGCCTTCGCTGACTGCGTGCTTCGCCAATTCACCGGGCAACAGAAGTCTCACAGCCGTCTGGATCTCCCGAGAGGTGATCGTTGAGCGCTTGTTGTAATGCGCTAATCTCGATGCTTCCGCGGCGATTCTCTCGAATACATCGTTGACAAAGCTGTTCATGATGCTCATAGCTTTGCTGGAGATTCCGGTGTCCGGATGTACTTGCTTCAATACTTTGTAGATGTAAATGGCGTAGCTCTCCTTCCTCTTACGCTTCTTCTTCTTGTCAGTCTTGCTAATATTCTTTTGAGCCTTACCGGCCTTCTTCACGGCTTTGCCACTGGCTTTAGGAGGCATTTTGTCGTACAATCAGAAAGTTTGCGGATAGAACCACGATACAGCGTTCTCGATATTCACGGGTAAAATGAGTTGGAGCGCAAACCAAACTATCATATATATACCATTCCGCGGTACCTACAGCGCACCAATCAGAGGGTCGGAGAGCAGCTGTGCGCGCCGATTGGTGGGGAGTGCGCTATCCTCGCGGGGTATAAAAGGGAGTGCTCGGTCAGCGAAACGTCACAAATCTCTCGCTTCTCTCGAAGAAAGTATACCTGTACCGTATTCGTTAATCGAGCAATATGTCTGGTCGTGGCAAGGGTGGCAAAGTCAAGGGAAAGGCGAAGTCTCGTTCCAATAGGGCGGGATTGCAGTTCCCCGTGGGTCGTATTCATCGTTTGCTGAGAAAAGGAAATTACGCTGAACGCGTTGGCGCTGGTGCACCGGTCTACCTGGCTGCAGTAATGGAATATCTGGCTGCTGAAGTTTTGGAGTTGGCTGGTAACGCCGCTCGTGATAACAAGAAGACTAGGATCATCCCTCGTCACTTGCAACTCGCCATCCGCAATGACGAGGAGTTGAACAAACTGTTATCCGGTGTGACCATTGCTCAAGGCGGTGTTTTGCCGAACATCCAGGCCGTATTGCTACCCAAGAAGACCGAGAAGAAGGCATAATCGTAATCTGGCATCTGATACAAATGGCCCTTTTCAGGGCCACAAAATTTTTTTAACGAAGACATACTCTGTTCAGCATTATAATACCTCACTATTTCTAATGTTTATACCATTTTTCCTATTCACATTCAGCAGTAGGTTATTAAATTCGATAAACTACATCGCACAATTTCTAGTAATAAAAAAATGAATTTACATAATTATTAAACATCAAGATCGATTCTCAAAAATAAGATTGATTTATTTACTTATCTACTATTACTTACATATTTAGTTTCTTCACAATAGTTTAAGATACTAAGTAATAATATTATTAAATTGCTTGTTAATTTAATTCCATAACTACTTCAATTTCAGTTCAGGATTCTGTTTCAAAATCAACAAATCGATGCGCTATTTGTATACTTTGCGTGAATTAAAAACTATAAAATTCATTTTAAAATATTGAGCACCGAGATCTGCTTTAATCAAATAAAGCTTTCACTTCACTTATTTATTTGTAATAATAGATCAATAGTCTTTCGTGTGAAATTAATATTGCGACTTTATTATCATATATTTTGATGTACAACTTTATGCTATAATTCAAATATTTAAAATCAAATTTTTACATTTTATAATTATAAATATATTTATTTGACTGATTCTTATGAATCTTGTTTAGAAATTCAAACATTTAATGTCTCATTTTAGAGATATTAAAATCAATATTTCTAATTCTAGTTTTTAATTTCTGAATTGCTCATGAATATCATTAGTTATCTTTTCTAGTTATTTCATGATCTCTAGCGCTTTGTAAATTTTGCTAAATATGTAAAATAACAAATATTAAGAGAAACAAGAAATAATATATTATATATATATATATATATATAATAATAGATATTATTGTACATTTTTTTTCAATATTGTTCTTATCTTATTTGTTGTTTCTTTGTATTTATCTATATAAATAAAGACAGCAAATAAATATCTGGAAATATTTTAACATCGGGCAAGGCACATGTGAAATCTCGATTCTCAACATAACGTATCACGAAATGGCGTTGGAAAAGAAGGAATGTCCTGCCTTTGTTTGGGCGTCAAATGTGATCAGACAAAGAAACATGGTTATTTTGTGCTATTCACAATTTTTACATAAATCAAATTCTAATATTTATTTAGATTTACGTTTTATATAATCTTTGAAGCATATAATTATTCTTTCTATTAATATTAGAAAAAATAATTGAAATTATATATAAGCTTCAAAAATACGATTCCTTTAATTTATATCTCGGACTTCATCATGTGAAATTATATGTGTTTCATTTCAATATAATTATATCTGAAACATGAAATTTTGTAGCACACATTACGTTAAATTATGTTAAAGTACGTAAATTTAATTGTTTAATTGAAAGATGTGTTTCGCGTTAACAAATTATTTAAAATTGTACGGTTTAATAATCCGTAATTTTTGATACATTTTTGTGTTACATTAAGACGAATGTTACTGAATTGTCAGGCCCATTTTGTTGTTTAATAAATTATTTTGACACAAAGTCACAAAGTTTAACTTGAGTATCCGTGTAGTTTGGTCAACGTCAAAAACATGAGACAGTTGTTTCTACAGCGCACCAATAAGGCCGAGGTTGACTCAATCGCGGCAGTTCTGCGCGATGTGATTGGTTGTCGTGTGGCTACTCCATTACGTATATAAAGAACGCAGACGCCACCAAAATCAATCGACGCTCAGACTTTGTCAAGTCCACATCTACGCAGGGAGTTTTCGTTGCAACTCAATTTCGACATGCCACCCAAAACCAGTGGTAAAGCGGTGAAGAAGGCGGGCAAGGCTCAGAAGAACATTAGCAAAACCGACAAGAAGAAGAAGCGCAAAAGGAAGGAGAGCTATGCTATTTACATTTACAAGGTGTTGAAACAAGTGCATCCCGATACCGGAATTTCCAGCAAAGCCATGAGCATCATGAACAGTTTCGTTAATGATGTGTTCGAGAGAATTGCCGCCGAGGCGTCAAGATTGGCGCACTATAACAAGAGATCGACGATCACGTCTCGTGAGATACAAACTGCAGTGAGGCTTCTTTTACCTGGAGAATTGGCTAAGCACGCAGTCAGCGAAGGAACTAAAGCAGTGACCAAGTACACTAGCTCCAAGTGAAGCAATTTAATACATATTGCATACGCATATCGGCCCTTTTCAGGGCCAACAAATCCTTAAAACATGGAAATCTCTTGTTTTGCTTTCTAATAATCTATATTCATATCCTAGTCTTCAGTAATAAGACAAAAATATTAAAGCATAAATTATAACAATTTTTATTTTTTGAATTTCATATTTTTGATATCGAAATTATTAAGTTCAAATACTTTAAAATAATCTGTAATGAATTCCATCGCTTACATAATTTATATTACATTGATTATTAACACATAGTAATTTAATCGATTGAATACTAAATAATAATTTCTAATGTTATTTAACTGAATATTCGTGTATTATTTCATTGTCTAAGTTTATTATATTATGTTTATTGTATTTAGACGTTATTTTAAAGCATTTTAATGTATATTAATTCGGTAGTGTGAGTGCCACTGAATTTATAAAATATATACATAAATTCTTATTATTATTCTGTTATTAATTTTTGTGACATTTCTTAAATAATAATCAAGATAAGCAATAAGAATTCAGTTGCGAACAATTCAGATCTATTTTGTTGTGTAAATATTTAGAAATGATCTTTCGAACAGATCAACATTTAATGCAATAATGATCAGGATGTATATTTCTGTCAATTTTTAAATTACTTTTTAAAATCAAGATTTATTGAAATTTTTTAGTTTTATTCAAAGTTCGGTTTTATAATGTGATCAAATGCTAGATAAAAAGAGATATTAATATCTCTAAATAAAAAATTGTATTTATAATTTGTTGTAAAAGTAAATTTACGAAACCTTAATTGCTACATAATCCTTGCTCTCGTTTAACAATTATTACTTTATCATTTTAGAATTTAAAACGAGGAATATAAATAAAACGACAAGATAGTTTTAAAATTTTCTTTGCAAATTTCTTTTTTTAAAAGATAATAAAATTCGATGAAAAAATTATGCTAAACGTTTAGACGTTACAGATAGTTTAAATATCTATGTGCAGTACGTGCAGAAATGAAGATCGTAAAACGACTAGAGTAATATTAAAAATAAAGCAATATTAAAAATGGAGTAATATTAAAAATAAATATTTTTAAAAAATTATTTTTATTGCAATATGGCACTATGTTTAAAAGAAAGTATTCTATTTAAAATATTAATAAATCAATTTTGTTGAACGTGAAAAAAATAATACAGAGAAACTATTTTAGTTTTTAAATAGTTTTTAAAAGTAACCAAATATTTTTATAACTTCAAAAATATTCAAACATTTTATTTAAAATAGATTATATAATAATTGGTACATTTTTATAGATAATATTCATGTTTATCTATTAAAATTTATTATAAATAGCTGCGTGCAATTACATTATTTTCTTAAGGTATAGACTTGTTTAATATGCGAACAAAATGAATAAACGAATCTGGTAATTGAATTGTAAAGTCCCCTTTTTGATTAAAGTACTGAAGTAAGTATCTTATTCTATCTTATTCTATCTTATTGTTCTATCTTATTGTTTTCCATTATTCTCGAGAGTTCTATTTTATATTCATGGAAGTCGTTTCGTAGAAATGTTCCTTCAATATAGAAATTGCAAATGAATCAACTTACTAAATATACTTATAAAAGTATCCAAAAATATATTCGAAAGTAAAATATAATGAAAAAAAATATAATCGCTTTGTTTGTAATTTATTTTAAATGTTTAATGAATATAAAAGATGGTTGCAATACACACACTATAAAATTTGAAAATGAAGTATACGAATGTCAAGTTAAGCCTTCTTGAATAATACTTATCTTAATTCTAAATCTTAAGTCTCAAAAATTGCTACAATGAGAAATACAACGTTTGAAATTTTTGGTGGCCCTGAAAAGGGCCGATTGTATATAAATAAAAACTATGTTTAACCGCCGAAGCCGTACAAGGTTCTCCCTTGACGTTTCAGGGCGTAGACGACGTCCATGGCAGTCACAGTCTTTCTTTTTGCATGCTCGGTGTAGGTAACCGCGTCACGAATAACATTTTCTAAGAACACTTTCAGTACACCACGTGTTTCTTCATAAATCAATCCGGAAATACGTTTGACTCCGCCACGACGTGCCAAACGACGGATGGCCGGCTTGGTAATCCCCTGGATGTTATCACGGAGTACTTTACGATGTCTTTTTGCTCCTCCTTTTCCCAATCCTTTTCCTCCCTTACCGCGGCCAGTCATGATGATCTGCTTTTAATCGTCGTACGTACACCCTCAAAAGTGCCAAACGATTTTGGTGGCTCATCTCAAAAACCAGTCCATTTTATTCCCTGGCTGCTCTAACGCGCCCCACCCTGACGGCATCCACCAATAGGAGCGTTCTCCGTTCTACCTTGGTGGCTCCCCCCCACTCCTGAAGCAGTGACCAATCAAACGTGGCGCACTTTTCCGATACTGTATATAATACAGGAGCAGTGCGAACTAAACTCACAATCTGACTCATAATCTTGACATAGAGTTCCGCTCTGTTAAATTCGATTCACAATTTTACGGTTACAATGGCACGTACCAAGCAGACCGCTCGTAAATCGACAGGAGGAAAAGCGCCTCGCAAACAGCTAGCTACGAAAGCTGCAAGGAAAAGTGCTCCGGCTACCGGTGGCGTAAAGAAACCCCATCGTTACAGGCCTGGCACTGTGGCCCTCCGTGAGATCCGTCGTTATCAGAAAAGTACAGAGTTATTAATCCGTAAATTGCCATTCCAAAGACTTGTTCGTGAGATTGCTCAGGACTTCAAGACGGATCTTCGCTTCCAGAGTTCTGCTGTAATGGCTCTTCAGGAAGCTAGCGAGGCATATCTTGTCGGTCTTTTCGAAGATACGAACTTGTGCGCTATTCATGCTAAGCGAGTTACCATCATGCCTAAAGATATCCAACTGGCACGTCGTATCCGTGGCGAGCGAGCTTAATTAGGCGCAATGAATTATAAAAAAATATTTAATCGGCCCTTTTCAGGGCCAACAATTTTTCAAACGGATATTTCTTGTTTGCATATATCTTATTTATATATATTGCATATATATTATTTATTATTTAAATAGAATTATTTTGATACTTTTTTTCAATATATTTATTAAAGAAATTAGTGTTTAAAAATATCTCTTTAAATTTCTCTATATTTAACATACTTTAAAAATTTCCGAATATTTATTCCGTTTAATATTACAACGAATACGAACATGACAACAAAAATAAAATTTTATTGAATATAAAATTATTCTAATTTCAAGCAATATTTATATACAATTCATGGCTTGTAATTATGATACTAATAATTCAATTATTAATGAACGCAAAAATATTTTTAAAACAATTTATAAATCCGACAATGCATATGTCAAATATATAAATTTGGTAGATCTGAAATTAAAAAGGCTTCATATTTTTTCGTGAAATATATATACATACAATATTTCATAAACATTTAACTTTTCTGAATTGTAACTTAAACAGTTTCTAATTACATTTACGTTGCTTTAATATCTTTCGATGAAAATATATGATATTCTTAAATATTTTTAAACGGACTTATCAAAAAAATTAACTCAATGAAGACTCAATTAGTAATTATCTTCAACATTGCAAGCCAAGGGAACTCGATACACTTTTTATCTTATCCTTATTCGTCTATCTTTTATGCTAGCTATTTTTTTATCCTTAATGTATCAATCTCGACGCGCATATTTTGTCATTATTTCTATCTTATCTACAATATACCTCTTAACCTTTATTTATCTGTCCCCTACCTCTTTTTATTAAAGATGTTCTTTAAAAATTGTGTATATATATTAGGTGTGGGAAAAAATTCGTGGCGTCCCATTAGATGGCATTAAAAAAACGCCACGAACTTTTTCCCTAATATATATATATATATATATTTTTTTTTTTCTTTATTTCTATCGACTTATAATTTATTTGTACTTTATATCTTGCTAAATTCCTATCCCTTTCGTTGTTTATTATTAATATAATCTTCAATTTTTATTCATTTTTTCTTCAATGCCCTTCTCAATACTGCTTCAATCTCCTTATACTTTTAATTCTTTGATTCGTCGCCATCCAAATACATCACCACGATTCTCCTAATATAAATCTCTGTGAAATACTTCCTTTCTCCTCTGCTAATATTATTTTTTTGTACTTTGAATATTTTCTTCTTTTTCCTAATTTTTTTCAATTTCTGTTTCATCATTTCTTGTGCCCTTTTTTTTATTCTTTAAAATTAGTTTCCTCTGTTTAT
>Ga0157363_1003826_pt1 | contig 13726 bp, 9 predicted proteins | sample AttsexASBM1_FD_111477 | JGI IMG/M metagenome (GOLD analysis project Ga0157363, IMG submission 111477) | Fungus gardens microbial communities from leaf cutter ant in Ribeirão Preto, State of São Paulo, Brazil - Atta sexdens ASBM1 | ecosystem: Host-associated > Fungi > Mycelium > Unclassified ...
ATGTATCAGAAGATATAGAAATAACTCATAAACCGCAAAACTTTATTTTTTTCATGTAACAATTAAATTAAAAGTATAAAATTGATAATTTTTTAATATTAACAGCATATAAAATTATTCAGCAATTAAACTAAAATATGGAAAAAATTTTAAAATAACTTATATCTTTCGATATAGATATTAAAATATTAAAAGTACATAGTTTTATTAATCACAGAGACGTTAGATCAACCCGAATTCGTAAGGAACTTATATTCGTAAGGAACTATAATTTTATTTTACTATAAATCGATTCACTTGTAAAATTTATAGATTTCTTGAATTATTTGTTCGATTCAAAGTAAGATGTGCAAGATACGAAGAAATTTCAAGGAGCTTTAAACTAATAAGCTTAATGGTGGACGAAGCAGCCATGTCCTTTGTGCAGAAGTAGAATCGGCAAAGTTCCACGTGGTACGACCGCACGTGGGGTTTCGTGGGTGCACGTAAGTACTCGAGGTAGATTGCGTCAAGGTAGAAAGACATTTGGTCGCCATAGTTCCGCTAGTCTCTAAAAGGGAACCAAGTGGAAAGGCTAGTTCTCTAGAATCTGTCGTGTGAGTGCACACCTATACATTCTCGTAACTATACCACCTTATGCCCAACGACCATCCACCCAAGCTTCTCCCTTTCTCTATATCTATCTCTCTTCTCCTCCCCTCCCTCTCCCCTCTCTCTCGTTTTGCCTAAGCGCGAGCTATTAGAGTAGATCCCTGCGAATTTGCACGTGGTCGAAGTCGCAGGGAACCGCGAAGTTCCTGCGAAAGCAAATCCGAAGTAAATCGACTGCTTAATCGAGTGACGTGAAATTTGAATAAAGTCTCGGGATCCGATAAATACGGAATGCGCCGTGCGAATTTCCTCGTCGATTCGAATTATCGGTACGATAAGACCAATCATGGTAAGGCAAGACTAGAAAAAATTCGAAGTACGATGTTCGAAGGCGAACATCTCAAGAGGTGATTTAATTGCTTCGGAAGATAATTATATATTACAACGACACGAATCAATCAAAAAGTGAATGAAACAGCATCATACAAAATTTATAACTAACATTTAAATGATTAAAAATAATTTCAGAAAAGAATATTACGATAGCCTGATAAGATAGAAAATATAATAATTTAAATAAAAATAAAATTATGATATATGTTGCATTTCTGCTTTTATATTTTCACATTGCGACACAAATCGCGAATTATACAATTATTTATCTATTTAAACTCTATCATTATTATTATCTCATTAATCGGTGAGCGCAAATATTGATTAGCGATCAATCTTTACTATGAATAATTATTATCAAATTATTCATGAGACTAATTATACTAGCAATCTACTCTATTATGTGCCTATATCGACCATCGAAAATACACTTTCGTGATTCTGCATGAAAATAAGAAGAGAAGAACGTAAGAGAAGAAAATAAAATTACAAGAAAAGGAAAAGTGAAACAAGAGTTAAAAACAGAATGTTATATCGCATATAGTTAAGTCACTTTCCATGCATTTTTCATGCCAATGAAATACTCACATAACAACGCGTACACCATACGACTCTTTGAGAATATTGGAACGGCCAACGAGTTTCGCAAAACTAATAACTTTAATGAACGCCGTCGCGCGCAGAGCTTCTTTTAGAAGAGAACGACACGGGCAAGAAAGACATTTGCATGAGGCACGTCCGCATGTGAATTCGTGGGTACGCATTCGAAGTAGATTGCGCTCGAGGTACTGGAACATCTGGTGCTCCTCGCATCTTCTGCGTCGCAGAAACGAAGGTAAGCGACGGGGAGTCGCTGCCTGCTCCGCGCATCGACACGAATCCTCTCGAAAACCAGCGAGAGCGAAAGGAGAGAAGAAAAGGTAAGAGGAAGGAAGAGGAAGGAAGAGATGTGGAGCGTTTTGTTCTCGCAAAATACCATCGCCTCTCTTTTGCCTTAAGAGGAGGAAGAAGCCAAAGAGAGTACTCGCTTAGTTCTCGCAGGTGTTTCTGGGCGAAATATGCAAAACCACACACGTGTCTGTCGTCCTAATGCGGTTGCTCGATGCGAAAAGACGTCAGCGAGGGTCCTTTGCAGACACGCGCATCCGATATTACGAATTCTTCATATCATTGAATCCCGGACGCGCGAGAAATTCTCAAATGCCCGGAATAATGAAACGCATCGTATTTATTAATTTCATCTTTATAAATGTCAAAAGGGATAAGATATAATATCTTTCATGGCAAATATAATTTAGCAATTCGCTTTGAAGAAAAAATCAGCTACTTGTATTCATATGTAATTTATATAAAATTTATGCTTTATATAAATCTCATATAAATCTCTTTTGTACTCGTATATAGATTTCTACAGAAATTTCTTTCTTTTTAGTATATAGAGCTCTATATTTTTCTTTTTAATATTATACTAGTGAGACCAAAGAGTCTTTCTGAACTGCGACTTCAGCTTCTTCCCTCTTATATTTCTTGTATAAAAGCATCTAAAATTTCGGCAGTCTAGTCTTGCAACGTCGAGGTTTGTCACGGCCGCATGTGAATTCTCCGGAAGGTATTCGAAGTTGATTGCGTCGAGGTAACAGGACATCTGGTCCTTTATATATGTTGAACGTTTGCATAGACCGAAATTCCTTGAAGGGGAGCCAAGCAGGACGAGGTCTCGCGAGCTTAAAATGTCTCCATTTCGAGCAGGCATGAATCCACGCAGATGTTCCTTGCCTTGGATATGTCAGTACAACTGTAATGTTTTTGTTTTCTTTCTCCTGCGAAAAGAAGCTTCCTCGTCTTTGTTACGTGCGACACAAAAAGAAGATATATGTATTAAGAAAATTAATCGGATAAAATTACAAAAATTGATGAAATTGTATTATTACTTTTTTATCGATTCTGGCAACAAAGTCTCAAACTGCAATTATACTAATGTAAAAATTCACTCTAAGTTACGTGAAATCGGATAATTTAAAAAAAAATATTATAGATACTGCCCGGAAAGAAAAGTGTTTCTATACTCTCTCTAAATTCTTTGCAGTGGAATTACACTCTAGAGTGGAAAAGCCAACATTGAAAAAGAATGATTCTATTTTCAATCTTTGAAAGTGAGATTATACTCTTCAGAGTAAAACTCATTCTAAAAATTTTAGAGAGAATATATGTATATACTCGAAAGCTAATATTATCGACTCGGTCAATGATATGACGATTGCAACAGTAATGTCATATTAAAAAGTGAGCCTGTATTGAAAAAGAATGGCTCTATTGTCAATCTTTGAGAGTGAGATTACACTCTTCAGAGTAAAATTTACTCTAAAAATTTTAGAGAGTACATATGTATTGTATATACTCGATAAAAGCTAATATTATCGACTCGGTCAATGACATAATGATTGCAACAATAATGTCGCATTATTACTCTCTATGCGCGCTTTGTCTCTAACAGATTATCTCTCTCGCGCAACATACCAATCAGCACGAATTATAGGTTACAGTAGATGTACATGTGCAGCATTATGTTCATACGCCAAGTGTACCTGATTACGCAATCCGCGTTCAACGATCTTTCTAAGATATCTACTGCCTGAGGTCTGCAGTAACGAGCTTCCTCGTCGCGAATGCAGAACGAAATTGTATGTACGGAAGACGGGCGGGTAAAGTTGTCGAGAGAGGGTAGAGTAAGGCGTTTTCATTCCCCCTTCGATGAACGGTAAATCGCGACATATACGATGCACAGATGCATTTCCATTCGAGGCCGCCGTACAATTTCAACTGCAACTGCTGTCGGCAGTCGGATAACGCATAGCATTCCGGCATGCAACCGGTCTGAACTACACTATGCGACATGTAAATTTTCCTCGGTGACGTATGTGTAAGTCAAACTGTCAACAAAGCATGTGTGTTTATAGTAGGTACGATCAGTTCAATTATACAGTAAATAAATATTCTCGACCGAAAGTACGATTGTAGAGATGTTTTAATTTGAAACATAATTTTTGAATAATAGGCGAAAAAATGGTTTTGTTAAAGTATCTAAAAATTTAACTAGATAAGATCTGAAAATAATTTTGCTCGAATTATCAAAATAATTATATAGGATTCTCAAATTGATTGCTAAAATATTACTTCTTGCAAACATTGTTGTTAACGCCTTTACATAGTTATTTTGATGATTTAATAAAATTATTTTTAGATCTGTATCTAATTAAATTTTTAGATACTTCTTAGCAAATTCTTTCCATATATAATTTTATAAATATTATATAAGTATTATATATATGTACTGTATATATACAATAAATATTATATTTTTAAAGTGCATGAAAGCTAAGATAAATCTCAATACTAAAATAATAAAGAAATATTAAGTAAAATCTATAATGTAAACTCTAAATGTTACATAATCGTTGTAGAATTTTGATAATCAAAACTCCATTAGAAAGAGTTTCTTGCCTCGTAAGAAATTCTTTGGATTTTACATTCTCACTTCATGCTTTCCAAACCAGATGTGGACGTTTATTTTAAGCTCTTGTTTAATATAAAGATCCCTATCCAGCAAACACGAGACAAATTGGATAAGCATACACGATGCCAAATGCGCTGTGAACGTAGTGATGAAACTTTTTCCTAGGTTGCGCGCTATTGCAATTTGATGGCATAGTCTGATTACGAACGTGGCAAAGCGGTGATGAGATTTTAAAGTACTGAATGCACTTACACATGGACCCCGTTAGCGAGGCACGACGAAGACAGAGACGTGAGAGAAAGAGGTAGCGCAAAGGGGTGGCTGGGTGCGGACGGAGAGAGACAGAGAGCAACAGGTTGCAAGTAGAATTCGCGGATGTCAACCGGCAGGACGCGAAAGGCTGCCGGTGTAACTGATCTCCTTACGACAATTTAAATTACCAGCCCAGTCTGACCATTTCTATCCACGTCTATCGCTGTTTAACTTTCGTGGCCTATTTCCAACCGTCATCTTCGTAGCCATCGGGACGTGATCCGATTGGTCATCACGGGATATCGGAATTATTCGCATCCCGTTTGAGGAGACACTGCTCTTGAATATTTCAATTTTCCATTGCACAGAGACGCGTCGTCGCGTAATCAAAAAGTGATGGAATTCATGAGCAACGTGCGGGGGCGCACAACGATAGAAAGATAATAATTGGGCGTAACTGAATGCACACATACACCTCCCCTTGTGTCCACTCGCGTGCCTTGAATTTTTCAGAACAGGGTCAAATTATCCCGCCAAGCTATATTGATTTGTCTCGACGCGCATCTGCCCGCGCGTTTTCTCCGGTCCTTACTCGAGAGTATACTATATTACCGTGGGTCTTTGTGCAAACCCCTCGTCGGCTCAAAGCGCAGTATTTGCCTTGATTCAATTCGAGAGCCATCGTAAGAGCTCAATCGCTAAGTGTGCGTTTAAACTCTCTCTCTCTCTCTCTCTCTCTCTCTCGGTTCTACTGCGGCGGCAGTGGCGACGACCGTGGGCGTCTAATCGTTCGGAATGGATTCTGATCGTCCTCGTAAAAGTGCTGAATTAATGAGCGCTTCGACGGTGCAGCCACGAAAAGCACCGATCGAATGAAAGCGTGCGCGTTTCGTTTTCTACCCTTTCGTGAATACCGCTCTTTGAGATCTTTGTGAAAACAAATTAATTCGCCCGGCTGTAGATTATCCCATGACGCGATATAGCGTGCTGCGTTAATGACGTCGGATACAAGTAAATTACGTACCCATACCCATTTCATTCATCAAGTTTCATTGTACTTAAATAGCTAATAATAAATTTAAGATCTCTTTCACGATTTTTAACATATGTATTAACTGTCGGTGATCAGTAATGATGCTAACAAAATTAAAAAAAAGAAATCTCTCTTACTGAGAAAAGAAATGATTCTTATAATTATTATAATGTAATTATCATTTATAGTTATTTTCATTTTCGGTACCAACTATATATTTTTTATAGAATTAAAATAAATATAATTACTGTTATTAATATTATAGCATAATAATTATAATTATAAAAATGAAACTTTCAATCAAATAATTTTTTTATTTTATCATGCAATTTTATAGTAAAACTAAAAATTTTCATTAGTTTCAAAAATTCCTGCTATTATAAAATTCTTATAGGTGATAAACTACAGCAATAGTACGTTTGGTCAACAGAAAAAATACGATAAAGTAATCGTTTCGTTAATGCACACATTTGTGCAGGGGTACTCAATCATCAACGATGATCGAACATATACAACTCGGCTGAGTATTTCATCTTTGTACAAAAAACGATTTTCTCAAGTGGACCGACCTCTCGAAAGTTACAGAATTAACGAGCATCGTGAGACTTCAAAAAATACAAGGAGAGACGATGATCATATCTTTCTGGTCAAAACTGAATTCATTTGATTTAAATTCCGCTCGTTACGCGATACTCGGCTATTGTTATGCGTTAATAATAACCACTTTCTGGTTTTCGTATTACAATCAATTTGTCACAAGAGCCACCACCAAAATTGCACAGCTCGATTAGCCCGATATCAAAGCTAACCGACCCCACAACTAATTACGATGAAATCGAATTCCAAATGTTTTATGGAGAAAGTAGGATCAATTAAAACGCAATATTTTTCTTCGGTTTTGCATTTGTTCTTCACAGAAAGCGTGTTCATTTTATTAAAGCAAGATAAATTCTCAATAAATTCTCGATAAAAAATCTTAAACATACTAAATTAATCAATAAAAAAATGAATTCGAAAAAATAAAAACTATATACATAATAATTTAAAATTATATTTCTTCTTTTCGTTTCTCAGCTTCTATTACTTATTGTTAGCTTTCGCATAAACGATAAATATAATCATTTATTCATTTAACATTTTATACATTTTCTGGTTTCTATTATTATCTAGTTAGAATAAATACTCTTTTTCTCGGTAAACACTCTTTTTCTCAGAATCAAAATAATCTCTTCTAGTGATAAAAGAAATCATCAGTTTACTTAAAGAATCTTACAACTTTTTCAATTCGTTTCATACAATAAACTCATACGGCGATCAATTAATTCGGACTGACGCAAACGAGGCTTTCACATAGAAATCACATCACAGGCGAACACATGAAAAATAATGCGTTTCCGCAGAGTCGCGCGAAAAAGGTAGCCGCAGGCTATATACGGTATATACCGCGCGTTTTCGTTCGTAAATTACAGCGGGAATAAAAGTAACCGGGAGGGGTTGCCGGCACGCGTGCCGTGCTCCGTAACTTATGAATTCCGCGTAATTAGGTGGGCAAACAGCGGCAGCAGCTGCGCGCGTGGATTTTGCCCGCACGCGCGAGACGAGGAAGGCGAGAAGACGGCGTTGGTGGAAAAGAAATGGAATATAGAGAAGGGACGGAAGAAGAGCAGAGGGTCGCGCGCAGAGGCAGAGAATAAAGCGGGTAAAACGACAGGGGCGGACGGCGGATGCGCGGGAGCGAAGTGGAAAAAGTTCATGCGGGAGTGGACCCCCAGGTAGATATAGCGGGGGAGGCGATGGAGTAGTCGACGCGGATGGGTGGTGGGGCAGGGGAGAGCGGCGCGGCGCGGTGGGCGAAAAGAGGGTTCAAACTACCTCGGTTCATTTCCATAAATACTGCCGTAGTGACTGTCTACACACCCAGTGCGGGGTGACCGTTCCACGGCGCGATGCGGGTAGAAGTAGATAGAGGATGAGCGAATAGCCTAGGAGAAATCCACCGCGCGAGTATCGTCAAGACATCTTAAAATCTAATTTACTTTAATAATAAATCTTTGTTATCTGGATATCAAAGGAGCAATGGTAGTAACTCAATTGACTCCCTTGATCGAGTTAAACAACGTTTTATTACTTTTAACTTCTAACATGTGTCAAAATGTAAATCAATTTATTTCTGTGGTTAGTTTCAAAATAAAGAATGTCTATATTAATGTATGCACTTAGTAAATAAATTAAATTTAAGCTTTTAATACATTTTCTTGAGTTAAATTGTTTAACTCCATTATTTTATTTAAATTAACGATATATTGAGTAAAAACAATGGCAACCCGTAAAATGATTAAAAATAATTCAAATTGAGTATAATTTGACATTATGAATTTAACAATGATCGATAAATGAGTCCGTTTGATTTTCAACAAAACCAAATGGTAAAGTAGACCAGTAAAAATCGAAGGTATAATCATTTATTAAGTTTTAACATTATTTCTCTACTAATTAAAATTGGAAAGATTAAATGCAGCATTAATGAAATTGAAACAATTACAGGAATTCCTGACGCAACACTTTCAACTAGAGATCGACACTATTTTTCCCATCGTACTCTCTCGGTTTGCACTTATTTAGCGTTACGGCACCTCGTTGCGTGCTACGACGACAGTGGAAGATGTATTAAAAACAGGAATGAGAGAAGGTGGAAGATGGAGGAAGCGCGGGGGCGGACAGTGAGCAGAAGCCGAGGCGGAAAAGAGCCGCCTGTTAAATTATCCTTCCCCGCAATTATCACGTTCCGTCTCGTCTCCTCCAGCCCACTTCGTATTCCACTCTCGAATGTTCTTGAGCTTCCTTTCTTTTTTTTACACCGTCTCTCCTTCCCTTCCTCCCAACAACCCCCGCGTTCTACCGCGACTCTTTCAGACATCTTGAACCGCGGAGTTCTTTCCTCGCGGTAAAATCAGAACAGTTATAAATATCGCCTTTGAGCGCATTTCTCTCCATCTTTTCCCCTTTTCTCCTTCCGCCAATTAATTGCAACATTTAAAAAGCACGATCCTACAGCATGATGCTAATCGTTCCGCGTTTTTCCAACCACTCGCATTTAAATTTACTACGTTACAATACGTAGCTTGATACCTCACAGTATCGTGTCATGTTTATAAGAAATAAAATTAGAGAAAGAGATATAATTTATAAAAAATAAATAGTATGTGTATTAATTCATACATTTAATTCCTTATAAAAACTCTATATATAAAATTTCTATGAATAACGTACGAAATATCTCTATTTATTGAACATATATTTCATTAATGTGAATTCATTTATGTGAATTCTGCCATGACACAATGCCAATAATCATACCAGTAATGTAATATGAAAGTAACTATCGTGGATTTTCAGAGACGGCTTCATAACTGTGCAGCTTGAAGAGATTAAATTATGGTAGATTTTCTACCGGTTACTCCAGATTTTAATTTTAATAATACGCTAACGGTTTATCACAGGAAATACGAGTCGCACTCGTAACTTTGCATAATTTCACTCGAGGAACGGGAACACAATTTTCTCTTCTACGTTCAGTCGCCGTCTTAAATGTCCTTTCTTCATAATGAGTAAAAAATAACGAATAATAGCAGCAACTATAATTCACTGTGCAATTTCAACAAAATTTATATTTTAAGTAATTGTTTCAGAAAACTGAGAAATCAAGACAAAATGATAATTTGAGAATAAGACAACGAGAATTCGTATCATAGCGTTATGTTTAAATGTCGATAATTATCAATAAATAATTTACTTGCCTACAATTCAAGTTATATGCAAGAAATATCAAATATTCATTTATATGTAAAGCAAAAATTGAAAGTAAAAGTGTGTTATCTTAAATTAATTAACAATAATAATAATGATAGAATAAAAAATTTAAAAAAATGAAAAATTACGATAGAACATATTAGAGAGAAAATATTGTAAAATACGCGATAATATCTAAATATACAAAAATCATCACGTCTTCTCTGGTCGCATCGACATCAACTATAATATTCACTCATCTTTGTTATATCAATCTTGGTGAAGATTAATTCCAATTACATGCGCTACTCTGAAATTCAAGTGAAGGCTGAGATCGGGTTGCGCAGTATACTACAGTCAACAGCAATAGGAGATATTTACGATACGAGTAACGTGTTGTGATGCCGTGACGTAAATCGAGGGTGTGCATAGTAACTGAAAGATAACGAACTATTAAGTTACTAACAATGCTTTTTCCTAAAACCAACAAAATGCACAGAACAAAGATGTACAAACAAATGAAATTACAGCGGGCAGGAGATTGCATTTAAAAATTTCAAGAGAACCACGCGAAAATTGGAAAGAAGAAATAGAAAAGGAGAAAAAGTGCAAGAGCGAAAAAGAGAAAGTAAGCTCCACAATTCGAGGCGGCGTTTAAAATTGCGGAAGAAACAACGACCTAAATGTATTCGATATACAAACGGCCAATAAATAACAATTCGCACCTCCTAGGATAATTTGAATCTCAGGCGGAGAAATAACGAATAGTAATTCGAGCCACGCCAGAAAGAGAAGGAGTAACACGCAATAATTCAAATTCTGGGCAATTTTTCTCAAGCGAAGCGAGGTAGGGTATGCCTGGCTATTTGTAATAAGGCAAGTAGAGATGAAGAAGGTCAGGAGGAAGAGAAGGGTGTGGGAGGGCACGCGTACATACGAGAGAGAGAGAGAGAGAGAAAGCGAAGGAGTGAGGAAGATATGGTACGCGGGTATATACCCCAGGGGTGTGATAGTCGTACGATGTATGGTTATTGGGCGGCTGGCGGCATCGATTCTCACGACGAGGGAGCCACAGATCACCCGGAAACTGAAACTCCCGCCGTACCGCCACTCCTGCATCTCCTCCACGTTCTACACCCGCCGCCTCCTTTACTTCGTTCGTACGTATAACCATCCTTGCTGCGCTTCCATACGGTGGCTAAATACTTTATTAGGAAGTTATACGATTTTCCCTCGACGCGCGAGCATCGTAATTTTGAAAATGCCAACCGAACTGTAAAAATTTAGCTAAGAGTTACACGAGCTTTAGTTAGAAGAATCACGCGAGTAAATCGAAATTCACGAAATTTTCATCAAATTAAATATCCTAATAATGTATCATTACGAAAAAAATTCAGACACCCTCTATATGTCGGTTATGTTAAATCCTAAACTGAACCTGAAAAAAATTTCTGATTGAAAATGGATGAATCAGAATTTTCTGGTTGAATTTATTAGAATTCTAGTTAAGATAATTGGAATTCTGGTTGATACAAATAATATTTCTGGTAAAATCTACTAGAATTCTTATTTTTACCAGAATAATTATATCAATCAGAATTCTAGTTATCTCAACTAGAATTCTAGTTCTAGTAGATTTAACCAGAAAGTTCTGATTCCTCCGTTTTTCCCAGAATTATTATTTAATCCAACCAGACCATTTTTCTCAATGAATGAATACTTGCTTTAAAATCAAAGCTTGATTTATAGTTATGAAAGATAATATTTACAGAATGTTTGGAAAATAATGATAAATCTTTCGCATAGCAGAATAGACTAAGAAGAAAAGTCCTTTACTACCATTTTGCAATTTTCGCAATAGTTATAATAACAAGATATTAATTGCTAAAAATTGCCGAAAATTGGTATTCAATAATTTTTTATTCAAATATTATTAACTTTGAGACAAAAATTGTTTATTTTCTTCTCATAGAGCTCTAAGAATTTTTTAAAGACTTTTTTAAAAATTTTTTAATACCGTATTTTCATGTTCGCATTAAAAAGTTGATAAAAAATTCTGAAAAAATTCGTAGAATTTTATGAAAAGAAAACAATTTATGTCTTTTGCAATTTTTCTGTAAAGTTGTATTTGAGTAAAAGATTATTGAAGAGCAATTTTCGACAATTTTTAGCAATTAATATCTTGTTAACTATTGCAAAAATTGCAAAATGGTAGAAGATTTTTCTACTCAGTTTAAATCATTCTATCTCTATGCGAATGGATTTATTATTTCCAAACATCCTATATATTCTCAATTCTCGAAATCGATTCATCAATTTCAAACATATTCTAACACAGTACATTTTCGCAGTATTCTGCATGTATCATGATGCCCGACAAATAAAGCCCTCGGCCCCTCTCTAATGCAGCTGTGTAATTTTCCACCGTTCCACGTACAATTTGGCGAAATCTAATCTAATATTGCACGCCGTAATACCGGGGATATCGAGCCAATTAGATGACAATACGTAATTATTGTGGCGTAATGTTCATTGCTATTTGCACGATGAAAAGCGAAAAGACTATTTGCGGTCACGCCATGCGAATTTCATTCCGATAATCGCATATACAACATTTATCTATATAACTCGTAACTATAATCATCTTTTACATATATGAGATTCAATTGCGGAATGCGTGCTAATTTTTGTAAGAATATCATATAATATCATATAATATCATTAATGAAATAATTTAACATTTTGTACGGTATGATATTTATATAATTTTCACCTTTAATATAAACATCAACATGTGTGAATTTAATGGTTCAGAACTTAATAGTATTAAATTCATGTTGATATTTATATCAACACGAGAATTTTGTTTAACATTCACACCTATATTTTTTTGGAGTGTTAAATTAATATCAAAATACTGCGCGCAAATATTGGAGCCAACGATAGAATTGTATTTTATAGCAGAATAACAATAGGAATTGCATTCCAGCAATATTTTCATTTATTTCTCAAATTATATCCAAAGATTGAACTATTTCATCAATTCCAAATTGCTTTTCTGCTAAAAATAAAAACTATTTTGAAGTAACCACAAAATAGGATATCGTGACAAATATATTTTGTAATTCAAATTGCAATGTCTGTCGCACCACGTCATCTAAATATCGTACGAATATATCAACGATCAACAGCGTCACGCTGCATTCCCAAGTTGCATTCGGTGTAACAATCTCACCAAATTCCGAACTGACGCCTGGTAAACAATGGCGCAACTCCCTCATGCGTTCGCGTAATTCTAGAGGACAATTTGCCGAAATCTAATCTAATATCATACTGCATAACGCCGAGGGGGATATGGGGTCAATTGCGCGGCAATATCTCCTCTAACCGTGTGTAGCGTTTGTCAACCTTCTCGTGTTTGCACATCTGTAAGTAATGCGAGTGCTTCGCTGATTCAAGGGGTTCGGTTGTAACATTGGATGAATCAATGATCGACACAAAATTCGCGATCGCTCGATCGGTCGTTTCCCTGCCATCAAATTGATCCCGTCGCCTAATTGCACGAGGTTGATAGTCGTCAGACTGTCCCGGATCGCCTTAGACCGGAATCGGGAGGCAATTGGCTGCGACCTAACTTGTCCTAAATCAAACCTCGTTATTGGAATATTTAAGATCGATGCTGATCAATATTAGTATTCGCATCCGAGGATCTATACCTAATCGACCTAATCGAAGGTAGTGCTGTCTTGTGTTAGATACGGCAAGATTGTCTCTGTCACGAACGAAGTCGATTGATATTGCCATATTGAAAGTTATCGGTTATTGATGTTGAGTGAAAGGTATATTAATTAATCACAGGTTCCGTCTGCGGTAAATTGAATCGCCAGAAATCATAACGGCAGACTGGAAGAAGAGTATTTACCTGACTGACGATGATTTATCAAAGTTCAAAGAAGATTTCAAAGAAGAAGAAAATAAAACACTCGAAATACACACGTGCAAAGAGAATTACAAATGTATGTTTATAAGAGAAGAATATAATATTCTGGAAAATGTTAAACTATATTGAAAGAACAAGTTTTCCTGAAGTATTTAAAAGTAGACATCAATTTGAAAATAATTGTGTTGGACCATCAAAATAATTATATAGAATG
>Ga0157363_1003829_pt1 | contig 13723 bp, 4 predicted proteins | sample AttsexASBM1_FD_111477 | JGI IMG/M metagenome (GOLD analysis project Ga0157363, IMG submission 111477) | Fungus gardens microbial communities from leaf cutter ant in Ribeirão Preto, State of São Paulo, Brazil - Atta sexdens ASBM1 | ecosystem: Host-associated > Fungi > Mycelium > Unclassified ...
AAAGTAAAATAAAAATGAAAAGAGACAATAAAATAAAGTCCACCGTCAACGATCTTGACACCTTGCTTTCTTTATCTTTGTAATTTGCTCAATAAAAAGAAAAACAACTAGAAAAATTGTCAATTAATCTGAAGCTGGAAGAAAATTCACTATTAAGAAAATTGAAAGAGGGAAAAATTCCATTAAGGTAATTGTTGGCATTCACAATAAAAATCTTAATCTTTAATTGCTGCTTGGAGGTTATATTTTCCAAAGAGAGACAATGAGGAGAAGAGTTATTGGCATGCTTACTTTCTAAAAGAGTACTAATTGCATAATTTGACAGTAGAGTTGAGGTTCTGATTTGATATCTACTGCTAAGTTTTTGGAAATATAAGTAAATGGGAAATAAACCTATAATAGCTTTAACTCTTCATATAGAAAAAGTGTGAAAAGTAAATAGTATATTATGATTGATACTTTAAGGTTTACAGATGGATATTTTATAGACAACAGATATTGGAGTTCTTTCTATAACTTAATGGCTAGCTGTGATATATAGTAATAATATGTAGGATCAGTCAGCACCTTATATACTAGTAGAGACCTCCTTGTGTTTTCTGACTTATGTTCTTACCTTCAAAGTATATATTACTTAAGTTCAATAGGTATATATAATTGTAGATACTCTTTTATATCTTTATGTTTTACTAATTGATTATATTTCTTATTTTTCTCAAGTCTTTGTCTAAGTTGCAATCTGAGCTAAGCTAAAAGTCATAATTGTTACAAATTAACGATTTTAGAGTGGATCAATAAAAAGAACCTTATATTAGGATTAACACAAGAGAACTTGATAGAGAATTCTATACAAGATTGTCTACCTTATATACTAAAAGCTGATAGTCTGTGCTCTATTACTTTAGCCTACCCTAAAAAACTATATGTATACCTAAAGATTGACATATAGTATATATGCCATATAATATTATTCTTTCTAGATCCTTTTACCATTTTTCATCATATGAAGTTTACAATCTTCAGAAAAAACTAAGTTCTATTACTTGTAACTGTTAAGGTAACTGGCAGAGTTTATGGAGTTTTGTGAAATTTTCATAACTTTTAGGAAAACCTAAATTCTATTGGCTATAGATTATGATAATACAGCTTATCTTCAGAAAAATCTAAGAGAATAGATTAAGGTTCCTAAAGATGAAAGATATTCTATATACCCATACTATATATTACAAGCTCCTAGAATAGCTTACTTCATAAGGAATAATAAGAACAGCATAGCTAGGAATGTTTCTGACAAAAGTATCTATAATATCAGTCTGAAAAAGAAAAAGAGTTACTACTAACAATGGAAGAGAGGAAATAATAATGATAGATAAGATTAAAATTAGTAGAGGTTCATAGCAGAGTATAGTAGAGTCTAGTAGATGAGCTTTATAAGGTTGGTAATAGAGTTTGGCATTCTGAAATCAAAGAGAACTCCATAGACTTTGGTAGTGATATTGGAATTGAAAAAACAAGTTTTCTTACAGTAATTATTATTAAATATAACCTACCTTTAGAAAAACCTAAAAAAACAGAATGAGATTTCCTAAAGATGGCTATTGCTCTAAAAATCCTATAGTCTATTGTAATCTCACAGAAAAATGATGAGCTAACCATCAGAATAATGTTATGTAAATAATCAGAAGCCTAGATAGAAGTATCTAAAATATCATATAAAAAGGCAGAGTATACTTAATAATAAGGGAGTAACTAGTAATAATTTAGAAGGTCTTCTAAAGAAATGGTGTACAAGTGTGGGGTTTAGTAGCTGGTGGCAAGAAAGTCCACAGATTTTATAGCAGAGTTTAGTAATATTATAAGACAGAAAAGTCTATAGTAAATTCTGTGAAGTTCAGTGTTAAGAAGCTCTGCTTGGACAAATGGAATGAAAAGTCTGAAAAATTAGGTTCCCTTATAGTTACTAATAATAAGTACAAGAAAAAGGGTAAATTCCTTTTTTCTTCTATGTCTTTCTCTAACTCTAAGAGTAAGACATCACTCATTTTATAAGCTTCTCCTCTTTCTAAGACTATGAAAACTCATTTTGGTTTAGTTATAATAACTTCTAAGTCTGTCAAGCTCCAGATAGCATCTTCTTCTATTTTCTTGACCTTTAAGCTAGGTCTAAGATCAAATCATTTGCGTAGGCTATAAAAGCCAATATTATTTAGTAAGCTCCAAGGTGATTTTCTGTGCTTGTTATAGCTTAAGAGAGTATTTTATAATCTCTCTCAAACTATAATCATTTCTATGTACTAGGCTAGCTTAGGTAGTATAGATGTTTCTTAAGGAAGAGCCAGTTATTTTAGTGTCTCAAAGATGCTTAAAATGATGACAAATAGGCCTACTAAGCATCAGGTCCTAATGATATTTGATTCTTCCACTGCAGAGATTGTTGTGGCCAATACTGCTTCTACAATTGAGTTTTATAATAAGAGCTTGGTTGAAGCTCATTATAAACTTAGAATAGAGTCTGTTTGCAAGCCAATTACTCCTGTCCAGATGACAGTAGCTTTTTTTAGCTCTCCTCTCTTTAAAAGCATTATATTAGCATCTATGTCTCATATTATGAAGGCATCTTTTAGCTTTGATATGTTAGTGATCTAAATTGATATCTGGAACTCTTAGAAAGACTCTAAGAACAAGACTCTTATTAACCACTCATTTAATTTTGGTGACATAATGTTATAATATGAGAGACTGCTATACATTCTGAAGCTTCTCAGTATTGTAATTGCTAGTACTGGGGATATCCAACACATACATATTATGCTTAGGGCACTAAATGTCAGAAGTGTGGTAGTTTACACAGAGTGGAGAGCCATAGACTCTTAGCTTGGTGTTACAAGGCCAATTCTAAGTCTAACTCTTCTAAAGAGGCCACTATAGCTAGTATATCTTGTCCTTACACTTTTAAGTATTTGAACTATAAGAGAGACTATACTGCTGACAAAAATAAGTGTTCATTCTAGTACTATCACTTTGACAAGCAGTGGTATACTAATAAGGCTACTAAGATATGCTCTAGATAAGCTAACTGTAATATTAAAAACTAGCCTCAGTAGAGATAGTCAATGAGTATGTCTAGTACAATTAATATATTCTGTATTTGTAGAATATTTGTAAGAACTATATGTTAGTTAACAGCCTTCTTAAAATACAGAAAAAATTATATAATATTCTCTTCATCTAGAAACTTCTCTGGAACTTTATTCACTCAATTATAGTATTTTCTGTCTCTACTCATTATTTAGATATTCAAGGCTATGCTAACTAGAATTGACCTTATTTTTTTAGATCTAATTTTATCTTAAGTCTCTTATTATATTGAGCCTAATCTCAGATAAATCTCAGACTATGCCTCTCTTATAATGTCAGGTATGGTTCATACTGGAGGTGCAAGTTTACAAGATTGGCTTGAAGATGTGCAGACTTGTTGAATGATCTTAGCTTCAGCTTATATGCTGTACTGTCTATCTGTCACATGGTCACAACTTCAGATGAGAGAAAGAAGTCTAAGATGGAAGTGAGTACTGATTGGTGTGTTGCTATTGAACATAAGAGATCAAGTTCAATAAGAATTATCTTTGTTGATTATCAAACTAGTAAATTACAGTATAACTACTAGTCTTATATACAAAGAGATAATATAGAAAATACTTAGGGTTTTAGTAGTATAGCTCCTATTACTCTAAGTGGAGGTTTCAGTAGTGAAACACTAATAGGAGTATGACTCTGCCATAGGAGACTGAGTCAGATAGAGATATTCCTGTTATAGAAGACAGAATATCCAGATAGTTGCATTACTACTATATGGATGTGTTGTAAGAAAAGTGGCTACCATAAAAGGTAGACTTGTATAGTAAATGTTGGAAAAGTAATATCACTACAGGAATATATTTTCCAGATGGGTGGACTTGGCATATGACACATAGTCAATCTATTTGTTACTTCAGAAAACATCTATGTATGCAAAATAGTTCTAAAACATAACAGTAAAGAAGAAGTAGGCTTTTTGCTCTCTGTAAGTAAAAGCCTTTCTCAATCTAGCTTTTATACACTAAACTTTATTGTTGATCTTAAATTACTCTTTAAGATAATCTCTAGACTTTTTGCTGGCTGTTAGGCTACTTATGTAAAGAGAATTATAGTTACTACTCAGTCTAGGAAGTAGTGGAACAAAGAGCATAAAACTATACTAAATACTTATAAAGAGCACTCTGACTGGTTTTTCTATTATATACCCAAATTCAACTCCATAGATAATCCATCTTTTGTGATAGTGTTATCTCTTGTCAAACTCTGCAAAAACTTGGCCTTTTATGGTGGAGTTTACTTTTATCTCAATTCTATATACATTTAGTGTTTCTCTGTAGATCAATTTGATCAAATAATAATAACATTACTCAAGTTTCCAAGTGTTTTAGATACTTTTCTTTATATTTAAAAACTGGTAGATACTCTATAACTCTCCAGTTCAATAATTAATCATAGTCTCTGTTACTTCTTTATTTTTCTAGAGCATATAGTGACCTCCATTGTTTTCTATTGCCTTCCATATTCTGTTGCTAGCATATCATGATGTAACTAGATTATTTCTATCTTCAACTCCTTATTCTTTAGCATATATAAACTTTTATTTTGATCAGTGCCTATTCTTCAAAAAACATGTTCATTACTACTCTATCAAGATATTGTTTACAGTCAAAGTAATGAGTATACTTGAAATTTTGACTAGAAGCCTTCTCTTACTCCAGAAATAGCTCATTTATTGCTTATGTGTCATTTCAGTTACTACCTATGGTTTTTAACTCTAATTCTTTACTGAAGCATCTACTAAGGCATAGGTGTTACTTTTAGCAGTTATGTAATACAATACTACTCTTTGAATGTATTTTGTATTTTACCTACTGGTGGAATTGAGGCTTTAGTAGATCTTATTTCCATTTATTTTCATTTCAAGAAACTAGTTAAGTAGTCTTGTCTCAGAACTGCTACTTTTTGTCTCTACTTAGTGTTATATTTTCTAAGAACATACAGGCTGTCTTTGCTATGAATTTTTAGAAACTAGGACAATAGGTATTGTCTTTTAAAGCTTCAGCTAATCAAATAACTACTTTTGATGCTGAGCTATTTGTTATAAGACTAGGCATTACCAAGGCCACTGATATGGATATTGGATGCATTATCCTTATCACTAACTCTCTAAGCTCTGCTAGAAAGGTAGTGGACTCTTCTATGCATTCTGAACAAGTTTATTTTTTAGTTGTCTGCTCTATACTTAGATTGATCTTCTCTTGTAACATTAACTATAGAATTAAATTCTGAGACTGTCTAAGCAATGATGAGTAATTTTTATATCAACTGGTCTATAACAATGTAACTAATACTAAAATAGCTGCTAGACTTCATCTAGTAACTTCTATTGATACTATTTACTCTAAGAGTGTTTTCTCATGTCTAGATGCTTGGAGGACATTCTTCAATTGTCCTACTATTTAAGAGTACTTTTTTCTCTGCAGAGTGTCCAATGTCTATGTAGCTATTGCTGAGTATATCTTTGTAAACTGTCTCAAGTTTGCTTATAGACAAAGAAAAAAATTATTTGAATTAATAACAATCAAGAAGAAATCTAGATAAGAATTGTTTATAACCAACCTACTAATTATGTGTCTAAATCCACAAACAGACCTATTATATGGAGAGTACAAAGTCAAAAGAAACTGAGAGAGATAAAACTGGAAAAACTATTTATAGAAACAAAAAAGAAAACTATTTGAGTGTTCATAAAGGCTTATAAGGAGGAGAAGGAGATTATTTTTGAGGAAAAAAGGCAAAGATACTTAAATGCTTCCTTAAGAAGTCAAAAAAGTCCTTGATTGATAGAAATAAAACAATTAAGAGACTATAAGAGGTTTTTTTTTAGATTTTTTAAAAAAATCAATGATTTATTACATGAGATATAGTGGCAGAACATGGTAGTTACACTATAACTACTTACATAGAGAAGACAAGGAAAAGAAAAGAAAAGAAAAAGAAAGAAAGAAAAGAAAGGAGAACAAGAAGAAAGACAAAACTAAACTATAATGAGCTAAAATAAAAGAAAATACTATCAAGTAATTCCTTCATAAAAAGAAAATATTCTAGAATTTGAATTTAGGAACACAATAAAGTGATTAAAAGACTTCCTATTAGAATTCCAATAGTTATTATATTTCTTACACTTGTGAAGAATATGATATCTTGATTCAATTGGGTAATATTTATATGGACAACAAAAATTCTCCTTTGGGAAAAATCTTAGGCAATATTCTTATCACAAAATGAACTACTCACTTGTTTATGATATCTGAACCTTGGGTGCACTCTCAGAGATTTAGAAGTAATTCAGAAGTTTGATAATAATGATAATAATGATTAAGATCAATTTATACAAAATAATGATGGTCTGTGTACAAGCTGTTTCCATCACATGATTAAAACTTGTATCTAGTAGAGCTGTTATTTGTCATAGTAGATGTCAAGCTAATATTATATATTATTAGAAATCATTTGATAAGCACTTTCCAACACATGTTCAATTATTTGAATCCATTCAGCCATTCATAAAATATCAGCCAATGAAGCTTTTGCAGTTACTGATAGTCTGATATCTTGGTTGTTTGTTATTGCTTTTGTATATTCCACATATATGCAGATAGCACATATTTGGGGCTTTCCAGTACAGCTTAGTTTGTGAAAATCAGTCTACTGGTTGTGGAGATACAAGCTGAATGAAGTTTGTATCAATTTTTTTATAGGAGCATGATTTGTAATTACTCTTATTGTTCTTACACACAGGGAATTTGAGTGTCTGATAGATTTAAGCCAAGCACCATTCTTTGTATAAACAGGTTCAATAGAAAGATAATCATTATCAAATAATTTGAGGAAATGATTCCTCTTAAAGTCTGATGCTTGAAAAGTTATTTTATAATTTCAAATAATCAAGTCACATTTGTCTTTCATGCTGTAGTGCCATGATAATTTGTATGGTGTTATAGTACACTTGGACACTAACATTTTTCTTTTCTTTTATCTATTTTTCTTGATTTAATATTTTTTTTGATTTTATTTGATGATGAAGAGGCATATGACTGTGGTCACATGACATGTCACATGATGTGAGGTCATAGGCCTAGACTCTGAGAAAAAGGACTAGAAGGATGATATCAGAGCATATATATATAGTATGGTATCCTTATGGAAGACATGAAGTTGACATATGGTAGAAGTATGGACTATACATGGACATTAGGGTAGGGCTATTTATTGTTAGCATGGACCATAAGAATTTTGTATAAATAATATAGAAATACAGCAGAGACTCCTTATTGAGTTTTCTTATGATTACCACTTAATATCTATCTTGAGATTTATTACTTGTATTGCTATTGGTCTTTTGACTAGTGGTTGCCACAACATACAGAAAGATTGGATTGAGATTAAACTTCTTTGTTTCTTTATTAACAACTAAATAATGAATCCATTTGGTATTACTAGGACAATCTTAGAATTCAATGGAGTTATGGATATTCTTTTCAAAGAAGGATTTGGTAAGGATGAGACAATAAATCAAATATATATCTTACCAAATGGATAACATCAGTAATAACTATGATGCATAAAGTATCATTAACTTGAATCACTTAATTAATTCCATATCTAATTGCAAACAGTTATGCCTTAGTTAATGTGACATTAACAGCATGATAAATAGTTTTGGCAATAATGTTTTGACCTGAATAAACATGGGCTATAGATATAGCAATATTGTTTTTGATATTAGCATTGGATATAACAATAACAGTCTTAGTATCATATAGAGAGTCTTTGGATATATTATCAAGTTTTTGTAAATAGGCAGCCTTGTAATCATTGATTTTGAATTCTACAATGTTGAATGAAGAATTCTATTAAGACAATTATTTGTGTCTACAGTGGAACTTTTGACTTTGAGTCTTTGTTTGAAGGTTAACTTTTTTAGAGAAAGATGATGCAGATTTGAAGCATTTAAGTAATAATGTTCTAGCAAAGACTTGACCACATGATTTGAGGGTAAAGATACTGTTCTCAATTGTTGACAACCACAGATTTTGTCTAGATAGAGGTGAATAGAAATAAGGCCTGCAATAGCATTAATTCTCCAGATGAGAGATGTTTAAAAAGCATTAGTAATCATAAAGCTGCTCTTTGTTACATTTTCCTTAGTTCTTTAAGAGAATTGGAAAGAGAAGCATTCTTGAAATACCATAGTAGAAAGCCATATAGCATAATAGAGAGAATACATATTCTGTAAAGTAGTCATTTGTGGAAGGGTAATAAATCTCTAGTGGAATTACCTAACATTTTCATACTCTTAATCATTAAAAAGGCCTTGTTGGAGTAAAAGCAAATGTGTTATTGAGAAGAAAGTTTTCTATCAAAAATAAATCTGAGGTATTTCCAGACATCTCTTGGTCATAAAATAGGTTCTTTTAAGGAAAAAAGATCCAAAAGAGAGAGGTTGAAGTTTTTGGTTGACCTAGAAAAATGGAAAACTTCCAACTTTCCATGTTCAACTATAAGTCTGAACTAATTAAATAGAGATGAAATAATATTATAGCTACAAAAAATAAAAGTATTTGATTTTTTGAAAGATTTTTCTATGAAATAAAAAGACTGTCATCCACAAAAGATAGAAAAGAAATAGAGGAATTATAAAAAATATTTTAAACCTTTTTTCAAAGATGTGAACAATTGGGGCAATATACAAAATAGATAAAATGGGAGATAGAGCTGACCCTTGTCTTATACCTATATCTGCATTGAAGAAAGGGGAAATAAAATTGTTCCATATATACTGTATTTTTTTGTTTATTAAATAATTAGAAAAAAATAATGAAATTCTGAAATCAAAGCCAACTTTATCCATAATCAAAGGAAGAAGCTGGTAATTGAGTGAAGAGAAAAACTAGGCAATGTCAAAGACCAGAGTACTTTTTTGGAGGCCTTTGACCTGTCCTAAGTAAATAAGATAAGTGTAAGAATAATACCTGTATCAGTAGTTGAATACTATTTAAGTCTATCCAATTGATTAGGACGAACAAAATTAGATGCAATGAAATAATATTATAATCTCTCTCTAATGATCTTTTTGATGAGTTTTCTCAAAGTGTTGAGGAGGACAATAGGACAAAACATCTTGGAGGAGTTATACAATACTTTGTTAGAAGTGGATATCTTAAAATGTGATGGTCAGTAACTAAGATCAATACATGCATTAGTAATGTTAACAATGTTAGATAAATACTTATTATTGTCTATAATTGCTTTAAGATATCTCTAAGAGACATAATCTAGTCTTGGAGTGGACAAATTACTACGTTTTGTGATCACATTTCTGAATTCTTCTTTCAAAAAAGTTGGCCATTCCAAAGGGGGTTTTAAGGGGATTTTATCCAAAAGTCATAGATTTACTTGACAATTTTGTGCTGAATTGAAAGTTTGATGTAAGGCTTATCAAAGATCTTCAAGCTTGATACAAGGTCACCTATTATATTGAAGGGCTTTGGTAATAGGAAGTTTCCACTTCTTGACCCAATTCATGAGATCCCAGGGTCTCTTATTTTTTGACATAAATCTCTTGAATTTTCTCATTGAAAAATGAACATTTAGTTTGCTTGATAAAATTCTTGAAATTATTCCAATCCTCTAGTGTTTAATACTACACTCTTCATTTTACCATGCTTTTGAACATTTAGTAATGTTGACATTCTTGGAAAATTTATACCAAGTATAATTCAAAATTCTTGCATATTATTAAACTATATTATCTGTTATATTGATATTTCTCAGAGCAAACATAAGTTTTGTGATGAATTTCTCTTTTTCCTTACTGTTTCTAATAATGGATTATTATTTATCTTTATCTTGAATAAATTCCTCACTGATAGATATGTTGACTGTTAAAAAAGTATAATCTGATAGATATTGGGATTCTGGTAATGTAAAGTAGGTGTTAACTTTGACTGAATCTGGACAAAGAAACATAAGGTTAATACAGAATTAGAATTATTAGTATTATCAGCATAATGAGTTAGGATCTGATAAACAGAGAAAGATATTCTTAAATCAAAAGAATTAGTAATCTCTATGAGAATATCACTGTGAGCTGAATAATGAGGATAACCTGGATCCCAATCCCTGTTCTTAATGTTGAAGTCCTCAGTCATAATGAGAGCATTATGAATATTGACCTCAGTATTCTTAAGATATTTTAAGGCCAATTGATACTTATTGGAATAGATGTTGATTATTAAAAAAATAGATTTATTGTTGAAAAATAAAACACAATTAATATTTTTGTAGTTTAAAATATCTTTTCTAAGTGAGAAATGCAATTGAATGAGCCAAATATTAATGTAAGTTATTACTTTTGAATGTTTTTTGTTATTGAATAATTGTCTAGAAAAGGTTATTTAGGCAGAATGATTAGAGGAACCAACAATTTTGTGACCCTTCTCATTAATGAACTTAGAATATTTTGAATGAAAGACTATAGCAGCTCTTGGATAAAAAGAACATTGAACTCTTTTTTATTTTCTAGAATCATCTCAGTGAGTATTCTGTTCTTGTAAACATTCTGTGAAAATAAGCTAAGATTTTTTAAATTCATGAACTTGTCTTATCCACAATTGAGCAGATTAATTTACTTCTGTTTTGACAAAGCTCTTGATACTTTTTAGTATGCTACTCTTTGTTGAACCTGTGCCTTCAGAATGGATATGTATTGCTATTTGCTTGATGTTTATCTTTGTAATTAATATACTTGAAACTATACAGACATGGTTCACCTCTTTTAGTTTCAAGTCTCAGCAGGTTTGTCTTGAAGTTCACTTTGCAACACCAAGCTAGGTTGAAATGATATTCTATTTTGTACAGTCTGTTACACTTAACATATTTTGATTTATAAGCATGACAGAAGAATGTTGTGTACTCTCATTTCCAACAGTTCTTGCATTGAAGTACCTTTGGGTTTATATTGTTGTCTTAGATAATAGTGATATGGTTTTCTATATTAAAATATCTGTTAATTAAGGACTTAGTCTTAGAGCCACTTTATACATCTCAACTATCTATCTAAATAACTGTCATTTCTGATTTTGGAAAGGCTTTAATAACCCTTGGTTTTGATACAAGAACCACATTATTAAAAATGTAGGTAGATTGTAAGATTTGTTCAACAATTTCAGAGAAGACAAGAGTGTTAGTATTCTCTATGATGTATGGAATACTCAATATCTTGAGATAAAACTTTGACTGAGGTAACCATAGCACTATGACATTTTCAGAATTAACAACATCAACATTCTTGATATATTTTTTGTATTAAGGTCTAATATGAATGTAACTTTATTAGTAGTAATTGTTAATCCTCTCTAATTAACCTGAATAAAGTTAGCTATAATATTTGACTTGATATTTTTAAGAGCTCTATTTATATTAGTGACATGTATACCAGATGGTGCCATGAATTTCTTTGAGTTTATCAAACTCATGAGAACCAAAACCTGCCTTCTTGAAGGACCTTTTGTTATTATGTTAAACCTAGATTTATTTTATTTTGGTTCATAAATCACTTTCCATACTTCTTCAATCTTCTTAGTTGAGAGGTTTGAGAATATATCCTTGATTTTCAATATTTTCTTGATGTTGGCCAAGGACACTTGGGCATAAGACCAACTATTCTGAGTATTTGTCTATTTGACCATGTTTTTTATTTATCTTTGTGATATTTTGACATTGCTAGAACTTTCTTGCTTAGCTTTAGAGAAATGAGAGGGGGGATTTTAAAAATGTTAGGGGGAATCCTAGAAATGTTAGCTTTCTTGCTAGGGTTAGCTAACTCTTTCTTATGACTTAAGTTTTTCTCAGAATTTCTTTGTCTAAATTAAGCCAATATACATTGATAAAAAGTTCTGTTGTCATTATTAGTAGTTAGAGAATCCCATCCTGATTCATATATGGACAAAATAAGGTTTTAAGTAGCATAGCCAAATCCAGCAATGTGTAGAATGTCTTTTTTTCCATTTTTCCATCCAGAAATCTGTTTCTGACAAATAAAGCAATTCTGTTAAGAGATGTAATAATGTTGGTAACATTAGCTTTCAAGTATTTGTTTAGACTACAAATGGAAATAGAATGCACAAAGTTATCCTATAAACTTGGATCCACTAGTTGATTGACTGAATAAGGAATTGATGTTGTTTCAAAACCTTGTGGTTGACATGTGTTTATGTCCATGCTGTTAACATGCTTTCTTTGAGGTTCCAGTATGTTTGCTGTAACTATAGTCTCATTAGCTCTATCTATATCCCCTATCTTTGGGGATGTATATGATAAGGAAAGTCCTTGAGATTCAGTGTGATTAACTTGCTCTGCCTAGAAAGAGCTATTGTTGAGAGCTAGCATCCTTTCTACATATATAACAGATGAAATGCTTGAATTGACCAATGGCTTCCTGAAGCTTTTTGTACTAGAAATATTGGACCAACCTCTTGGAGTATTGATCTCCATGTTCATGTTCATGTTATTATGAATTGGAGGGTTGGATAGTAAGCTAAGATTCAAAGGGAGGGATATATTTGTTAATTCTCTTTTAGACACTACCATACAAGATGGTGGTATGAGAGAAAGAAGCAATATGGCTTATGAGAGATTTCTGTCTTCTGAGGAAAAATTGTAAGCTACTTATTGTAAATAATTTGCCATGGACTATGATCAAGCACCATGTAATAAATTGTTGACCAAAAAAAGACTCAAACTTTAACAAGAGAAAGCTAAGTTATGGTTGGATAATTTTCTCTCAAAAGTATATTGAACAAATATCCACTAGGACAAGAATTTCAACATCTGGGCAGCAGCAATGGGGCCACCACATTCAACATCATCCGGACGCAGAAGCCAAATATAATTCAAGGTGATGCTGGATGAATATCTTACAGAGCTCTCCTTCCCTGCCCAGTCAAAATCAACAAGAATAATGTTGTGCAGACCCTCACTGTCCACTCCATCTCTTTTAACCATTATGTTGGCTTCGCGCAAGTCACCATGGACAAACCCTTCTCCATGCAATTCGACAAGCGCTTGTTGGACAGCTTTATACACATTCTTCTCCAGTGGTCTCCTTTCTATCTTGCAATATTGGTGCGAGACATTATCCATGACCACCATGATCCAGCCATCCTGAAAGCGCTCAACAGCTTGGAGCTTCGGAGCAAAGCCGCGTGCATATGCAGCCCTATGTGCGTCCTCACGATAGCAGCGAGTGAATTTGACAAAGATCTTGTCCTCTAGATTGTCTCGAAGATGCGCAATAAACACCGCCTTTTGATCAATCTGCTTTTCATACACAAATTGATGGGAGACATCCCCGTCAGTGTACACAGAATAGAACGGGAACTGCGGCTGCAAGTGCAATAACTGCTGAGAAAGGGCACTGGTCATGTAGTAATTCTTGAGGTCAGAGAGCAACTGGCACAGAGCACAAATAAAGCGCTCCCCAGTCGCTCGTGCCTTGTAGTCACTTGGATGGAAGTATAATGGAATGACAGGATTCAAAATTTGGATATTCGGGGTGTCAGCGTGAACAGCTACAGCAGCG
>Ga0157363_1003830_pt1 | contig 13723 bp, 9 predicted proteins | sample AttsexASBM1_FD_111477 | JGI IMG/M metagenome (GOLD analysis project Ga0157363, IMG submission 111477) | Fungus gardens microbial communities from leaf cutter ant in Ribeirão Preto, State of São Paulo, Brazil - Atta sexdens ASBM1 | ecosystem: Host-associated > Fungi > Mycelium > Unclassified ...
AGAAGTCATAGACGATCGTAGAGTCTTAAGTCGTAGGAAATCAACCAATCACAATCAAATATAAGGAGAATACTCGATTAGAATTGGTTAGTTTTCTGATCTTCTTCTGAACTTCTATATAGAGGATCTTTTAAACCGGTTCTACATTAGTTACTCTATAGATGCCACATTCTAAAGTCACTAGATTACCGCGAATTGTCGCCATTCTGACTCCATGACGCGCTGTTATTCAAAACTTCAGCCTCTTTCGCTGCGATTTTTCCACACAACAACTGAACAATAGAAAACTTTAACGCCATTTTGCGTTAAAATTTTTAATCTTTTTTGAACTTTTGAACTTTAATTCCAAATGCTAATTCAGTGAATTTTCCGCGATACTTGTTAATCTAGTGACTTTACACGTTTAACGGTCGCTCGTTTCACAGATAACGCATGCGCAACGAAGAAATTCCTACAGTCGAAAAGTCCCTAGCATGTCGATCGGCGCGCGCGCCGATTACACACTTATCATCGGCTACGTTCAAACGACTTCTCACCGACTGGTTGCGGTCGTCGCGGATGCGGCGACCAATCAGAAGGCGCACGCGTGCGATCGTGCGGCACGTTCGCACGCGGCACGCCGTCGAACTGCGGACTGCGGAAGCGTGTGTGTCGCGCAAGGCGAGCGCGTATTCACGCTGCGGTTATACGTATGTGCGCATCTCCGTGCCGCCGTTGCCCGCCGTCGACGTCGGCGTTGCCCCGGTACGCCGCTTTAGAGCGTAGCAACGGCCGCGCGCCGCGGATCCCGGGTGTGCGCCGCGGGACCGCGTGCTATCACCGCCTACGATATTCGCGTGTGCGCGAGGAGCTAGCAACACCTCGTCGCGGCCAGTGACAACATTTATTTTCGATACGATCGTGAAGCGACAGTGGGAGAGCGAGAGCGAGAAAAACACAGAGAGAGAGAGAGAGAGAGAAAGAAAGAAAGAGAGAGAGAGAGAAAGAAAGAAAGAGAAAGAGAAAGAAGACGGGAAAGAGAAAGAGAAACGAAAGAGTCTCCGCGAACTGCTGCAACGCAACTCGCGGGGTGTCCGCGAGTGCACGCACGTCCAGGACAGTTAGTGTGAGCAGGTAAAATGGATTACGGAAAAATCGTTTACTTGCAGGAGGAATGGCAGTTTCACACTCAGTCATGAGATTATGTGTAACCGCGCCATAATTGCACGGGTCTTTTAACGGGCGAGAGAGAGGGAGAGAGAAAGAGAATAGTGAGCGAGTGTAAACGAGCGAGCGAATGAAAAAAAAGGAGAACGACGAGGAGGGAGCGATTGCGAAGAGAGAGAGAGAGAGAGAGAAAGAGAGCGAGAGAGAGTGAGGAAGCTCAGTGGGTAAAACGAAGCGAGAACGAACGCAGCAGCTTGGGGAGCAGTAGCTTGAAAGGGGAAAGGGAGAGACAGGGGGGAGAGTCTCTCCGTCAAAATGTCGCTGAAAACGCCAACGCGGATACAGTAATGTTGCTACTCGCCTAACTCGGATCACGTCGTCTCCCTTCGAGCCCTCGAGCCTCATTCTCTTTCTCTCCCCTTCTCGCTCTTCCCCCTAAACTCCCCTTTCCCTCTCTCTCTCTCCCAATCTCGTTCTCGACGAGAACCAGGCGGCTCTACGTTCTTGTAGCGAAGAGAAAGAGAAGATCGCGGGTGCATCGATTACTCGCGCGCACGGGTCACCCGGTTTGTTTCCCCACATTTGTTTCTCTACGCGCGTCGTCGTTCGCGTCTCGTCTTCGGTGGCGGGATACCTCTCTCCCCCCTCCCCCCCCTTCTTCTTTCCCTCTTCCCCTCCCTCCGTCACCGTTGCCCGTTTCCTCGGTTTCCCTTACAAGGGCGACGGGTTCCGGGGGAGGCATCTCGATCGTGAAGCCTCGCGCTTCCCGATATCACGCTTCAGGTATACTGTTGACGGTGGCAGAAGGCCTCCTTCATTTTCACGATAGACGCGCGGACAGTATGTACCTTCTGCATTCACGGTGAAATCGGCCTCGTCACACTCAACACCTAACTTGACTCCAACCTTTTGTTCGCGCTACGCGCCTCTGTCTCTTTCCCTCCTTCCTTTTATGCCCGCACCTCCCCTCACGGTTATACTCGCAACCGTTAAACGCTCGCCTTCGCACCGATCCCAGCCTGAATTAATAGTTGGCCGCGGCTTAGGTCTCGGACTTGACATTCGGCGTCCTCGTCGGATCGTCAACTCCGATCTAGCGATCCACGCAGGACATGCACGAAGTCGTCACTCTGATGAGTGAGCCTCTCTCTGTTTTTCGAAGTGACGACTCACGGAAAATTTCGAATCCTGTCGAAATCACGGCTCTGGTGCGATGCCGATGCGATAAAAAAAAATGGACTCGATTCGAGTAATCACTGATCAGTGAAGACCACAAGTAACCGTTGCTCAGCATCTCGCTCAACATCTTTACGCAACGATTTGCAAAAGTGCCGTTCTCCTTTCGAAGTCTCCGTCTAATATTTGTCGAGTTTTCTTCCGAATTTCTTGCCGATCTCGTTTCTCGATCGAAACAGTCGGGTGACCCCAAAAGATCCCGGCCAAAGTAATCGGAGCATTCGCAACGAGTAGGTGATCGCGCGATCGTCGGTTTTCTCCTCGAGATACCGCCCTACGAATAATTCATAGCGAATGCGAAAACATTTCGTTAGAATGAACCTCGTGACGAAGCGCGCGTCCCGCTCACGTAAGAATCTAAGAATCGTCGTTCTAACAGCGAATTCAAATTTGGAATATCATCGGATATTGCGCGCAATCCGTGCCTGGTCTTGTCTCATCGTCGGGTGATTATGTTCGATTTGTGTTTCGTGTGCTTGTACAACACACATTCGTGTAATTGTCTTCAGACTCTTGATAAACCTCGGAGGAAAGTTCGTTGACTTGGAATCGGGATTCGCTATTTAAACAAGTTCTACGAAAAGGAAACAGCTCGCACAAAACTTCATTGTTTGTTGTGGGTAAAATAAAACACTTTAGTGACACGAATACATTACGGAGACTATATATAGAATGATTAACCTCCCTGTGTTCTATATTTTCCAAATCATGAATTGCAACTATAATAATGCATTTTTAATCTCCTACATTAAGTAAAGAGATGCTAACACAAATGATATGTTAATGATAAAAAATATGTATTTGTTTGAAACTTATTGATTTTTTTTTTACTTTTTTTTTTAAATTACAAAAATTATTTTTCGTGTCAAAACACGTTTATCAGGATGTGTTTATATTATAATATATCTGTTATTGTAAGAATGTTATTCTTAAAAAAATATGTTAATATGTTTTTTATTATAAGATATTTGTTATGTAATCTCTTAAAACTTTTACGAGTAAAATATGAAAAAATATAGACACACAGCATATCTGTTTAATTTTGACAGAGACCTTATGTCATGTATATTTTTGAATTGTGTTTCGTATTTATTATTATTCATGTATGTTATTATTTCGTATATATTGTTAAAGTGGAAGAAACATATTTGTTTTACTTCAGGTTTTGGATAAACTCGCTTATTGAAAAACAAAAAAAAATGGTGTCGACACGTCAATCAAGTAACATGGGGAGTAGTGGTGGCAGTGGATTAGTTGGTGAAGTAGAAGTAAATTCGTTAAAAAAGCAACCTTCTGTAACAGCTGGCACATCCAATAATGGGGCCACCATTGAATCGCGCAACTTGAATCTTCTGGATTTACCTGTCGAAGTCCTTGAGAAAATCTTTGGCTACTTAGGTTTCAATATGGTAGCCCATATGCGTTTGGTAAGTATCAATAAATTCAAAGTTAAATTTTTCCAGTGGAACTTACTATAGCAAACATTCTATTCATAGGTTTGCCATCAACTGGACCGCATTTGTGGATCAATGCTGAATTCTACGTTTCAAAAGCTACAAGCTCAAATGTTAAGCCGTTTTCAGGCTATCAAAGCGCAAATGCCCAGACGCGAGTCTGCGCGTCGAAATCATCCGTTAGCATGCGAGTCTGATATTATTGAGACTCTACATATGCGACTTACCCTGCTGCAAATGAGTTTCGGCAAACACATTGAACGGAAGCATTGCTGCTTCTTCCCTGGCGAGGTAAGAACGATAGATAAAATAAAAACTAATGTTAGACTTGGCACTAGTAAGATTAAATTTACTTAAATTTTTTTTTAATATTTTTTTTATGTTTCTTAGATATTCCCAGTTTTTTGAATGCATTTTTTTGCCATTATATGCCACCATGTAGAAAATGTGTATAGGTATACTAAATTTGTTGACAATAGATCTTCTTAGAATAATCTTTTACAATTAGCTCTTATTTTCCAAGTTTTCTGTAATTATATTTAAAAGCATAGAAACAGCAATAAAAATAGTATTGCTGTTTTACAGATTTTAGATGAAGTTTATCGCATTCTCCATTATATAAAAGTTACTCCGAAATTACAAAGACCTTACAAAGTCACAGACGAATTGTTTGATCTGAGCACTATGGCTATGGAATATTTCAAGGAACACATTGAACCAACATTACCAGAAATACCTTACTTCGGTGCCGACTTTCTGGATCTTGCAGGAACATTCTCTTGTAAGCTGATGATTCAACTTATACTTTTGTAATATATTTTATTGTAAATTTTATTGTCGCAGCTTCTAGTAGCGTGAGTAAACCATTTATGTGCCTGGATTCCACGCCCTTGACCATTGGAAATGGAAAAACGGGTAATGCTGGTGAAGAAGAAGGTTCTTCGTCGCATTGTTCAGACGATCCCGCTCTTTTGGAATCCAATGTATCACCACCACAATCGAACATGGTTTTGCGAAAACGAATTCGCAAGATTAAACAGGGCATGAGACGATACAACAGTCAACTAACATTGATGCGTAGGGATTTGAAGAGTTGCAAGGCGAAAATTGCGGATCAACAGAAACAAATCGTAGAATATGCTACTCGATTGGATGATAATGACAAGAAGAATGAGGAGACGTCACGAAAATTTAGCACACTTCTACAGGTATATTCAAGGAATATTTTAAATAAAAGTAAACATTTAATTTGTAATATGTGAAATTTGCTTTATAGCTTATTCTTTTAAATTGTAGTTGATTTCTTCACTCTCAATTCTTATTAGAAATATATTCTATATTCTCATTTTATAAATTACATCTCATTTTACAAATTACAAATTTTATTTTAGGAGTTGAACAAGTGTAAAACCGAGTTACAATATTGGCGCTCCAAGTCACCAGCAATACCAGTGTGTGTAGGTTGTGGTCAGTCAATGCCAGTTCCTACAGAAGATTTACAAGCTTTAGCCAATCAGGGAGTGCTGCCGGATGCGTTTGGCGAAGGGCACGATTTCATTCCCATCGCGGATGCTCATAGTCCCACCGAAGTGGTACAGCAATCTGTAGTTACGCAATCTCCGTCGACGCCGATAGTGGACATGGCACCCCCAAAGGCTCCCGTGCCTTCAATATCTTTTAAACGGAAATCTATCGTGGAAGAAACGTCGGGCGATGCCGCGAAAAAATCACGTCGCACTGCCAAATCTCGTCAGGCTAAGCGCTCAAAAATATAAATTGATAACACTGATCATGGTACAAATATTCAACCAATCTTTAATGGATTTCCGAAGATAGAGACTTTCTATGGTTTACGCGCGTTTCTTTATGTCAGCAAGCCGATATGATCTTAAAAAAGTACAAAATTCCTCACCGAACGTCCTGCATCTCGCGCAACGAACATCGTTTTAAAAATTTTAGCCGTATCGATTGCCGCGATTGTCAAGAACGTTAGTTGATTTTTCGATTATTTCACGAATTTATTGGCGCCGATAATAACGACGCACTTTGAACATTCTAAAGAAGCCTAACCGATCATTCGTTTTGCTCGTAAAGCAACGTCCAACTTTCTCGAATTCTTATTAAATTCATTTGTTTTTTAATTATCATTACCGCGGTACACTTGAAGATGATAGAAAGTTGAAATCATGTGTCATGTTTGTGTTTGTCATGCATTTAACAGCGATATCGCACGAAAGAACATACTAAATAATATTATGGCGACAAACATTCGCCTTCCATTTTGCTCTTCGATCAAAAATATGTGATTCTCATGTTATTTTTAAATGATATATCCTTGCTAGAAATGTTGATTGGATATCGCGTCTTCAATATTTTGATCGAATAAGACAATACAGGAATAGAGAAGGCATTAAAATTTCATAAAGCAACTTATATAAATCGAATTTTGTGGAGGAAACCAAATAATTTTTAGAAAATTGTAAATTAATTCGAGCATTTAAATCACATTCTGTATTAATTGAATCGGCAAGCGAGTAATTTTTAGAAAATTTGTTCGAGTATTTCAATCGCATTCTTCATAATATAGCTTGCGGTAACTCGTACATAAAAAATTTTCAGATCGAGTTTTTAAAGGAAATTTTATTTCGTAATATTGTTAAAAAATATCACGGATTAAAGTATTTAGGATAATTGATTTCGATTGCTCGTCCGGTATTACAAATACATCAATAGCTATCAATTCGTTTTAATTCGTTATGCTTGTTCAAATTAGAAAAATTTATATTTTTACAAGCAGTAAATGTTTTATCGTCCAATTGTATCATTTATGTTCACATGCATAGATTGAATGAATTTGTGTGGCTAGATAAAAATCAAAAAATTTTTATGATAAAAGTATCCCAATATTAAGACGCGGAACAAGAAAATGAAATCTTCGAAGAAGAATTTAAATTCTACTAAAGAGCAAAATGTTGATGGATACTTGGAAAGGTGTTAGTTTATTTTTATGAATACGTCATTTTACCAAAACAATTATGAGATGGCGTACACATTGCAATATTAATAGAACTAGATTATTATTTATAGGAATGATTCTATTTAGATAAAAGAATATTGGGTATCATGCCATTTTTGTATTATGCGGAAAATGAAGTTTTGTTATGAATAAAATTAATAGCATTTGTATTTATGAGAGTAAATTTAAAATGGGGGACGTTCACATTTATAAATTATAAATTATAAAAATGAAGGATATTTGCAATCGGCTGCGGAAGTCTGATGGTTTACCTTACGCGATAAACAATTATTGGTACAGTAGGAGAAATTAATGTCTTATTTGCACCGATTACCCAATTAATCTCAAAGCAGCGTAGTTAGATATTGTGAGTTATTCATGATGATACTTATTAAAAAATGAAAAATACAGATAAATATATAAGTGAATGATACTTTATATACAAATATGTATGTATGTATGTTTTTATATATATGTACATGAATGTATGTACGTATATATAAATATGTATGTACGTATATTTGAGTGGTACTTGCCAGGTGCGCATACCACACGCAGAAACACTTTAGTTTAAACTTTAATGGAACAATAAGATATAACGATTAATTAATTAAACAATTAATTAATTAATGATAAAATAATTGAAATATATATGAAAAATATATATATAAATATATATATATATATATATATAATTTTTTATCGATGTCAAAAGGAAATTAGAGAAAAAGAAAAGCAGAGATAACTTAGGGTGTAACTATAATGGAAAAACGTTGCGGTGCGCATACGTGTGAGGTGAATGTGTGATATGTATGAAAATAATATACTAAATTTGAACTTTGACGAGAATTTATGATGTGATGCTTTATCGATTTAATCGCGGGAAAGTGACCTTTATCCGAAAAATATAAAATACACGTGGGGCGTTTCTGGTTGCGAACGAGTATGTAAAACTTCACTTAATGTTACGTTGAATAGCGCATTGCGGGGGCGGGCATAGCCAAATCGTACGTGTCGGAAATTTCGAAACGCTTGTATGTTCACTTGCAAAACGTCGCGCGCGACCAGCAGCGACGTATATCACGAACATCTGTAGGATGAGACTATCCAGAAATTCGCATCGAGACTCTGTTTCGTCATTCAGGCCCCTAAGAACGAACATATAGATCCAGGATCGACATCTACAATGGCGAATTGCATCAGCATAAGTCGATGCCAATTTTGGTTGGCTGGCGAACTTACATTCTTTGTAATCCATTGAAATTTTTTTAAATTATTTTACAAGTGAACGATATCCGATAGTTTTGTGACATCCTGTAAAAAGGATCGAGCAAATTAATCATTAATACTATCGATGCAATCCAGCGTAAAAATGAATCGACAACTTATCCTATTTGCACTTCTCTTAATTCAAAGAGAAATTATCAATCTGGCAAATTATCCCTCCGAATAGTCGATGCAAATAAAAAGTTAATTTAAGGAGACATTAGCGTACAATATGGAATATTAATTATTCAGTATAATTGTTCAGTACTAAGTTCAGTACTTTAGTTAATTCATGTATCTTTTTATTTACTGAATACGGTAATGCGTGGATAAAGAAGGGACAGAGAATCGCCAACCAGAGTTGGATGACTTGGACCGTCTCGTGCAATTCAGCCTAACATACCTCACATATACATATATATTATATGTAATATAATATACAATAATATATTATATATAATATACACCTTTAACGACGTCTTTCACTTGGCGTCGTCTTGAACAGTTCACGCTCCTCTCTTTCTCGGCTTTCCGACATAATCCGTCCCCGAACGATACAAATGTAGAACCGTGTACTACGCATATTATGGATCTAAGTTAGACGTACGATTCGAATATAACAGTGAATATGCGAATTAGGAGTAGAATAATTTTCTAGACGGTAGAGAAGTGCTGTGCGCGCGGGGGGGAAGGAAAACGAAAGAGAGGAAAGAAGAATATATATATATGTATATATATATCTCTCTTGGAATTACTTGCTTCACCCCGAAATCTTGCTATCTGCAAGCGTATTAATGCAAGCAACGGTCCTTGCCTCAGGTACACAATAGACAAATACCCATGATGATACCGAAATCGTGTACACTTCACGGAGACAAAAACGATGATATAGAAACACAATTTGCCAGCGTTACAGTGAAGTGCGCTGTAATGCCGAGGAATAACATTATCTTAAATGGTTTTACGTGTATTAAAGCGATTGTAAATATATATATTAGATACACCTTATAATAAACATAATTTAACATATCTAACTTTCTAACTTCAGTCTATTACGCGCGCACTACATGAAAAACTAAAAATTTATATATTTCAGGTTAAATTATTTTATAATTATTTTACTATATTATTGAACATTTTATATATATATATATATATATATATATATATAATTGTAATTACTGAATTTTAATTAATTGTGTTAAATTAATTCGTAATGTGATAAAAAATCTTGTAAATTTTTTGTGTTCATTTATATTATAGTCTTCTAAAATTCTTAAATTTTTGCTTAATTTTAATTTAATTTTTTCTTTTAATACAAGTCATAAGTTTTCATAAGACAACATCTTTTTGCAGTTCATCCAAGCGTCTTTTGTAACAGATCGTTAATTATATTGATGTTATTAAATTATATTGTCTTATCTTATATAATACTTTCAATGATATAGTTAGACTATCAGTCTCGTGTTTTATTAATCATTATGAAATAATTTCAGTCATATGATGTTTTATAGAAAATGTAATACCTAACATATATATTTTATATAATTAATATACTAAATATCAAAATTAGAAGAAGTTTACTATGATTTTCAAGTATGAAATGTGAAAAATAATTTTTTTCTTTTTATTTCTCTAATCTAATTAATCAAACCATTGTTAGGACTAAGATTTTTTCAATTTTACTAACGAGATATGGAATCTATTAATATTCATTTTTACCAAGTAGATTAACTTTATTCTCAGATTAATTTGTCTAATAATTAAAAACAGATAAAAGAAAGTTAAACTGAGAAAATTTAATTTATGTTGAAGAATTGAATATGATAATTTATTAAACAGTCAAAGCTTTTTTATATAAAACAAACTTATTTCAATACGAGAGAGAAAGAAAAAGGCGAGAAAGATTAAACTGAGATAAGCAAATATATTAGCATTCTTTTAATTATGTTTATTTTTTACTTCTTTCCTCTTTTAATGCTACCTTTCTCTTTCAATTGATTGCGCGTTCATCCCATCTTAAGCGCAGAAAGTGCAACATAGCGCGGCTGAAAATAACTAGTGTTATTCACTAGTCTTTCCATTTCCGTCAAAGATGGTAGACACCACGCAAAAGTGTCATTACGGGACGAATACGAGTATCATTACGAGATCGTTCGCGGTGTCGTGATCAAGTGTGACCGAAGAACCTTGTGCAATCTAATGTGCCTTGACCTTCCGAAATTTTCCTTCTTTACGCATTTAAATCTCGAGTCGATCATCTTATGATCATTCTCCAATCATAACCGTTTCATGTACGCGTTTTGATTTACTGCTGCTTCAGCAAGAGGTAGTTGGAGTCGCGCAAGACCGACCATGGCAGATTCGTTACACAAGGATGGATATGAGAATCGTGAGTAAATAGAGAAAAAGAAAAAAAAACAAAGCTTTCCTTTCTGTTGTCCTATCATGCGATTTTCTGCACGCTTGTTCCTGGTTATCTGCCCCGTCCTGTACTTCCTACACTCGGGAACTTACGTTCGATTCCCGGAAGATGAAAAGCGTGAAAGGCGCAACTCCAGGTGGAGAAAAAGATACCAGTTATTCGAGTCCATTTACTGATCACGGTGCGTTCAAGTTCAACCATTATATTTCTTTGAACGCATCCTGACTATTCCTGACGTTCACTTTTGATGCCGTTGCATAACAGTTCCAAACGCAGCCATTGTTCCTAGATGATAGAGTAGGGGAAAAGCATTCCCCACTTCGGAATTTCTTCGTGCGCAGTCGAATCTGCGCAACCGACCACGTGATTACTTTGGCAACTTCTTGTTTACATGTATATAATACGTCTGCTAACATCTGCTGATAGTGCTGACACTTGCATGTCCTGTTTAGCCATTCATTTTAGAAACGTTACTTTGACCAATTTTTAGCTGCATTATGTTCATATATTTTTTTATTTTAAAATAAAACGAATATATATTTAGAAATAAAACGAATATATATTTGGAAAATGTACGTTAGTCGTGTTTTTCTGTTGGATTTATTTGTGTAGTGAAAATGTGTCGAGTACATTAAGATTTGATTAAGATTTGAGGTGAAGAGAGTAAATAAATAATATTTCTCAATAAGTAGTATTCCAAAAATAATTTTTTAATGCAAAAATAAAAAAAATTTTTCATTGTAAAAAATGCAAATGTAAAAAAAGGAAAAGCAGATAAAAAATAAAACAGATACATAGGTATGTATAAAGGATTTGAAAAAAAAGATGCCAGTGAAAGGACGCTAAGAAAAGAAAGTTTAAATTTATATAGTAACTATATTATTTTATTTATTTATAAAGAGATGATTGTAAAACTACATCAGTGTCTATAGGTGTATTATCATCTGTCATTAAGTGCTGGTAATTCTTATTACTGATTGAACTAATCCTTAGTTTAAATAGAACTAATAAAATGTAAATAATGTAGTCATTCTTGTATTAGTTATCTCAGAAAAATAAAATATTTATAAAATTTCTGAAGTGTTTATCAATTTTAAAAATATATTTTTTTCAACTAGTAAAATGTAAATAAAAAATATGTAGAAAAGACATATGATAAGAAATGTATATCAATATATTTGCAAATACTTAGTTTTTTATGTACAGTCAAATATGTATTTCAATTAATTTTATTCCATTTGAGTTTACTTGATGTATCTTTATTTTTAAAATATAATTATAGAATTGTTATTGCTAACATTTTTTTAATTTCATAATTTTTTTTATCTTTTATCCTTAAAACTCTGATTAAAACTATATTGTATAATCATGTATTCGAATTAAATGTATATGTGTGTATTGTATGTTTGTTAACAGCTAATTTGACAATGCGTGCTAGCAGTGGTAATGTAGAACCAGACAATGACATGAAACTGGAGCCGTCTAGTCCCACAGAGAAATATACTTTCTCCCGTTGTAGCAGCACAGGGTCAGTTCACACGCCATCTTCTTCCGCACATAATACAGGTAAGTATTTGTTTTCCATCAAGTACTTGCTCAGTAATATAATTGACTAACTGATGAATAATATGTTCAGAAGATGAAGATAGCGATAACAAAATAAGCTATAAGGAGCGCAGGAGAGAAGCTCATACACAGGCCGAACAGAAGAGACGAGATGCTATCAAGAAGGGTTATGATTCTCTTCAGGATTTAGTTCCAACTTGTCAGCATACAGACTCCTCAGGCTATAAGATTTCCAAGGCTACAGTACTTCAAAAATCCATCGATTACATACAGTTTCTATTGCAACAGAAGAAGAAACAAGAAGACGAACGTAATGCACTGAGAAAAGAAGTTGTCGCGTTGCGCATTATGCAAGCAAATTACGAACAGATTGTCAAAGCGCATCAAACACAACCAGGACAAGCAGAATTGCGTATCTCGGACGAGATGAAGTTTCAAGTGGTAATGGAAATACTTTTTATTTCTGTTTAAATTACCACAATTATGATAACTATATTATTTGTATTGTGTTGCAGTTCAAGGCAATAATGAATCGCCTTTTCGAAACGTTCAATATCTCTGTAGCTAACTTCACGGAATTATCTGGCTGTGTGTTCAGTTGGCTGGAGGAACAATGTAAACCTCAGGTAAACAACTATATTTTTTATACATCCTTTATTTTATTTTCTAAATTGTATGAAATTTGATTTAAATATTAATTTCTTAGACTCTGCGCCAAGTAGTACTCTCGGTACTACAACAACTCACAGTCGCTGACAATCAAATCAGCTAATCAAGTGCATTTTCGAGAAAGGTATTCGCGTATCTGCACAATAGCAGCCTTTATATGAACAATCTTACCTGATTTTGTTGAAAAACTTTCAAGGTTATAGTTAAGTATGTATAAATAAGTACACGTTTTAAAAAGATAAGAAAGAGTCTTTAAAAGCGCGAATAATAAGAAACATGGGCAGACTAGCCCAAGCCAGGCAACTAAGCAAAATGTGGCTCTTGCCACAAAGAAAGAGGCCCTTGCATTAAAAGAAAAAAACGAGAAAAAAATATGCATTTTAGGAAATATGCATTTTATAACGCTTTTCTTAGAGCGCATGAGTGATTCTCTTGAAAGGCACATTTTTATACCCTAATTAATTTTGTCGACACTATTTAATTTCAATTATTGAGGATATGTATTCTAGTAATAAATAATGACTATAATACCGGAAATTATTTTTCAATCGATTTCCATAAACTAAATTTATATGGAAACGTTTCATCTTCGAAACCGTGTCTCCAATGTTATTTTTGGCTTTTACAATGTTCTTTTATTATAATATCTAAATCATTCATCTAATGTATGTATGTGAATAATTAGTGGATATGCAATGAATATGCTACAACAGAAAAAAAATACAGAAAATTCCTTTTTTTTATTTTTCACTTTGCTGTAATACACTGGCGCTTATTTAAAATACAGAGCTCCCACTATCATTTGCTTGATGCCATTTAAACTGCCTTGAATAAGAACGTGCAAGTTTGTGCGTTCAAATAGAATGGCAGAGTTAAGAGCGCATGTAAATCCATGTATACTAGAAACCATGCAAGAGTGTGGAATTTTCTAAATTTGAAAATTTC
>Ga0157363_1003831_pt1 | contig 13722 bp, 8 predicted proteins | sample AttsexASBM1_FD_111477 | JGI IMG/M metagenome (GOLD analysis project Ga0157363, IMG submission 111477) | Fungus gardens microbial communities from leaf cutter ant in Ribeirão Preto, State of São Paulo, Brazil - Atta sexdens ASBM1 | ecosystem: Host-associated > Fungi > Mycelium > Unclassified ...
CCCACACACACACACTCACACACACACACACACACACACACACACACACACACACACACACACACACACACACACACACACACATGTACATGCATGCACACACGCACGCGCGCTTTATTATATATATATATAGTAAAATTTAATAACAGAATTAGTTTATTATTTTTTTATCTAATGAAAATAAATGATCTGATTCGCTCTGATCTGCCCTATTTTTTCTTTATAATAAAATTTAATAACAGAATTAATTAATTATTTTTTTACCTAATGGAAAAAAAATGATCTGATTCGCTCTGATCTGCCCTATGCTGTTGACTTAGGCAGGTCACTCATCAGTTCCAATGAACTATATGGTCGCAATTGAAAGCACAAGACACCTTTTGAGCATCCGTTTCATCACGTTTTTGGCGTGCATTACCATTAATACATTTTGCAAGTAATGGTCAGCAATAACTGTGGCCTAATATAAAAGTGCTTTAAGTGTAGGTCACGTATAATTAAGTCTGTTAAAGTATTGTTAAAAAATAAGAGAATTGGATGCTTCTTTTTGTAGGAAAGTGGAGTGTTCTTCAATCACCGATACGGAGTTCTTGATCGAGTACGGGATTAAGTGAAAGAATTTTACTATGTGAATCTGTCGCCTTATTTTCTTATAGATGATATAATTCGCAAGTGAATGTTTCCTTTTGATGAAGTTTTATGAATATAATCATTGCTTTCTGGAGTCATGAGGCCCATAAAATTGTTGAGATGCTGACATTAATAGCATGCAGTTCATTTTGTATCTCATACAAGTTGCGATTACTCTCTTGAGCTTCAATGATGAATATAGATTGATAATATCGAATGAGTTTTCGTTGTGAAGTATTGTATCGTAAATGATTGAGTGCCTTAAGTATCTCTATCGGTTGTATTTAAGATGTCGGCCATAGTGAAGGGTTGATCTTCAACTAAGGTGATTCTTCCACAATGTGGCGTCAAACAGATAGCAGTATCTCACGCGAGATCGGATCAGCGAGATCTGAACATACATACGCCCAATCTTGACTGGTCAGCCGCTGGATCTCTGTAACCGTTGGTAACCAACGAAAATTTGCCACTGCGATAATTCACCTTAAATCCATGTTAATATGATTTCGAAGTCTAAAGATAATGTCTGGAGATTGTACATGTAAGTGCTTGGGATATTCTGTGGATCAAATTGGAAAGAAGTCCCGCGAGTCGCGGAAATGTGGTGATCTTTAGAGGGGCCACACGTGACTTCGCTGCTAACAGCTATAAACTGTCCCAGTATCATCAACGGATCAAAGGTAGATGCATGCGCTATAAGTGCTCCGAAAAGTCTCACAAAATGTAGTTGGATATTATTTGAACTGTGTAGGATAGTATGCCGCAGTATAGCATTTGGTAGCTGCTGAAAATATAATAACCATACGATCCAAAGTATCTTTAGTATGGGTGTATCTCAATCTACTTTCAATTACCAAAGCGACTGCATTAGAAACTTGGCTTTAATGATAACCGGGCCAATCAGGCCCAGCGAATCAAATATTTGCGTGCTTAATGATAGCATGGGTGTATTTGGTAACAATTTCCTAGTAGAGGAATAGAGTTACAAGTTGCTTCATACTGTAATAAGTCCGCCGTTGATTGCCATAATAATTCCAAAATCATTGCGTCCATAGTAATCTAAGCACTCGTCTTGGCCGAGTGAGACATTTGAACGAAACTTAGACAACTCAAATCCTGCAGTCATCAATACATCTACTACAGGTAACTTGAGTTTTAATTTCACACAGTTGCTATATCAAGGCTGCTGTTATCATATCATAACGTAAAAGTCGCGGGCTATAACAGTTGTTGCGTGGGGATGTGTCTTCTCATGGTCAAATGATAATTACTATAGTAATCTTATATGGCCAAGAATGGTAATGAAACTACTCTATATGTGATAGTATTTAAGCTACAGGTTGTGGGTAGTTCCTCTGGATTGGATCTCCACAATATGCACTGATGCATTCAATAAAATTTCTATACATTTTAACAATGTCACCCGTCAAGAATGCAACTGATGATAATTTCGAACAATTTTGACTGAATCGTAGGTCCCATCAGCAGATAATCATTGAGTGATCTATCAGATGTCATTGGACTAAAGACGTTTGATTGAAGTCAAAGTCTCTCTGATCACAGCATTGAGGTAGATAATTGATAATCTTCTGATTTTCAGTAACTAACAACGTGGATACATGATCGAGCTTAATATAGCCATCTATGAATTCGACATATTTAGTTTGTAGCTCGTAATCTTTTTGGAATTTACACTCCATGCTGCGTAATTGCTTTAAGCATTCGCTTTGGACTCACCGACAGTGCTGAAGTTCTTACGAAATAGCAATGGAACTTCGAATCGCTTATTATGAGTTCGGCGATATTCTTTCTGGAAAATATCTTCGCACGTAGATTCTTTCTTAGAAAATATTCTTGTATTAGGCATGTCTTCGAATGTCAAAATCTTACGATTTGTGCTTCGTTTTGCATAAGTCCACATATACAGGATGCGTCACCAAAATCCGAACAAATCGAACAATTCTTTTAAACAAAATGTTTTTAATGAAAAATTAAATATTACAAAAAATCTTTTTACATGGGGGATCCCTGTAGAGCACATTATTTGATATATTCCCCATTAGCTTGAATAACGATCTCTATTCTCGGTCTGAAACGTTCGTTATAATGTAGCACTGTCTATGCTGACGAATGCTGTCTCAATAGCGATCCTTAATGACGTCACATTAGGATGCCGAGACTTGTTTATGACTCTTTCAACTACGCTCTATACGTAGTAATCCAAGGGATTTAAATCTGGGTTGTTGGGAGGCCAGAATGGAAGCCGCGGCGAGCACTCGGCTTGTTCTGGCAAGCCTGGCAACCTCAGAGAGGTTGTCGTATCTTTAATGTGTACGATTTGTATCTAAAATCTTCCTCAGCAATTCGATATATTGTTGGCTCGTTTACATCAACAATCGATGCTAATTTTCGCAATGATTGCCCTGGGTCATACGAAATCAGCGCTTGAGCTCTTTCAATGAGTCTATGGGACTGTGGGAGTCTTCGCGGTGCATTCTTTCGAGTTGGCATACTGGAACTTTCGTTGGACTAAAGCCGTATATTTTGTCACAATGTCATAAACGATTGATCTCGGGTATTCGAAGAATCGAATTATTTCCGTTGTTGAACGCCCAGCGAGAAGGCCTTCGATGATCGCGGCTTCTTCGATCATACTCCGCATTTGATTTCAACATCGCGGCCATTTTGAGAATATAACTGTTTATTAGAATCAGGCTTTCTCGGACGCCAACAATAATCTCTGGAGCAGGCACGATATAATGGAAAAATTTAAATTGAAATTTGTCCGTATTTTGGTGACGCACCTTGCAGTTACATTGGTGTGCGACGACACATTGGTCAGTGCTCCTCGATTTGCACATAGCAATCAATCCAGTTTTGTGAATTTTGTAATATCGGATGTTTAGCTTCCAGCTGAATTCTGTTTGTCCCAGAAGATCGCTGCTCCCAACAATAAATCCACGATGTATGAAACGTTGGGTTCGCTAATTCAAGCTGTGTTGTGACAAACTTATGGAGTTTATGTTGATGGGTTTGATAGGAATATGATTTGATTGACAATGAATAAATTAATGTCCATCCCATAAGTCGTATTAGAGGAGACTATCATAGTTCATACGGTTTCAATGATTTGCGTTTTAGTCACATTTAGGCATGAGATCAAATGTTTCGTCGTATTTGTCTTAAGATGATCTAAGAAAAAAATAGAGTATAATCTCTGTAGAGAGAGTTTGCAGAGAGATCTAGGTTTGATTTCCGGCCGAAATAATATTTTTCGCAATAAATTTTTATTAACAGTTTTTCAACATATTAACATCTTTATAATAATATGATAATATGATGCCTAATTATAGCATCAAATTCCTAAAATTGCTTGTTAATTCACGATTACTAGAGTTTTATTGTGTTTATAGTCCGGAAAAACAATTCGGCACGCAGTTCGAAAGATTGCAATATGGTATATACTATTGGGAGTACAAATTAGTTCGGTACGTTTCCCTAAAGATGGCTCCAGCTGTTGTGAATGATTCATAGTGACAGCTGATTTTGGCGGTTTCAAAGAGAGAGATTAAACATCTGTTAATGATATTCAGTTTATATTGCTTTGAGTTTCATACAAAAACCTTGATTTTTACTATGTTTGAAATGTCGAATTTTGTGTTAACCAAGCAGCATTTGCAGGAGGTTTTGATTTTCTGCTTTAATTGGAAAAAAAGTGCGGCTGAAGTCCATCGAATGCTTGTCGAAGTTTATGATGACTCTGCTCCAACTGATAAATCATATAGGGAATGATTTCGACGTTTCAAGGATGGAGATTTCAGTTGAAGACAAGTCTCGCTCTGGATAGCCAAAAAATTCGAAGACAAAGAATTAGAGGCACTTAAAGAAGATCAGAGTCTCAAAGGCAAGAGGAGCTTGCAGAATCATTGGAGGTAACTCAACAAGCCGTTTCTGTACGATTGAGAGCCATTGGAATCATTCAAAAACAAAAAAATTGAATGCCTTATGAACTAAAACCGAGAGACATTGAAAGGCGATTTTTCACTTGCGAACAGCTGATTCAAAGACAACAGAGAAAAGGTTTTTTGCATCGGATTGTGACTGGAGATGAGAAGTGGATATTCTACGACAATCCAAAGAAAAAAAAATACTACGCTAAGCCCGGTTAATCGTTGCCATCGACCTCAACATCAACACTACGGCCGAACATTCATGGTTCGAAAATCATGCTCTGTGTCTGGTGGGAACAAAAGGGTCTTGTTTATTATGAGCTGCTGAAACCTGGCGATTCCATTATGGGAGATCGGTATCGGCTACAATTGATTCGTTTGAGCCGTGCATTGCGAGAAAACGGCCGGAATACGAGCAAAGACATGATAAAGTTATTCTTCTTCATGACAACGCTCGGCCTCATGTCGCTAAAATCGTAAAAAAATATTTGAAAACGCTCAAATGGGATGTTTTACCGCATCCGTCATATTTTCCGGACATTGCTTCTTTTGATTACTGGTTGTTCCGAAGGAACACCAGCACGATTTGGCAAGTCACCGGTTCACTTCTTTCGCAGAAATCGAAAATTGGCTCCAAAATTGGATTGGATCGCCTCCAAAGACGAGTCATTTTTTCGAGATGGAATTCGAAAATTGCCTGAGAGATGGGAAAAAGTAGGCAGCGATGGACAATACTTTAATTGATCTGTTCATTCATTTTGTTTCGAAATAAATGTATTTTTGAACGGACCGAACTAATTTGTACTCCCAATATATATGCAAATATATATATGATATATACAGGGTGACACCAAATTTCGGCCACATCCTGAGCAGATAGAGCGGACTAAACTGAGTCGAAAAGTCTTCTATCATTTTGCAGTTTGCACAATAGTTACATAACAAGATATTAACATTTAAAGATAGCCGAATGTGCGCATCCATCCGATTTACTATTGCCGAAGGTACGGCTATTATCCACCGATCACATGCGAGTCGCGAGAAGCGGGGATGATTTAGCAGACGCGCCACGCCGTTCGAGCTTAGAAGCTCGCGGCGATGTGCGGGACCTCACTTCCCGCGTGCCGTGCGACTGGTGTATCTTCGGCAATAGTAGATCGAGCGGACGCGCGTATTCGACTATCTTTACACGTTAATATCTCGTTAACTATTGTGCAAAATGATAGAAGACTTTTCGATTCAATTTAGTCCGCTCTACCTACTCAGGACGGGGCTGAAATTTGCTATCCTAGTATAGTAATTCAAGAATTATTTAAGCAATGAAGATCCATTCTTCAACCATTATAGATATTTTAATTTCTAATATTTCGTTTATTAATTATAATTATAAATACTTATCAACTCCTTTTATTCCTTTTAATTATGCCATACTTAGAATACAGTGTATCATATTTAAGCAGAAAATACATAATATATATAATAATGAGATATGTAAAATTGAAAGATAATATATAGTATCGCTCCAAAGTGTACCACCTTAATTTTTTAACATAACTTCTGTCAAAGAGAATCAAATACGCTCATTTGATTCATTTTGATGGAAATTATATTCAAAAAATGTAAAGGTGTGATACGCTTTTGAACAATATTGTAAAACACTGTATAATGTGAAAAGAATACATATTTTATTAATAAACTTAATTGTATTTATATAATTTATGATAATACTTCTATGAAAAAAGAGGATATGCTATATTCAGAAATGATATCGCATATTTTTTCTTATTTTGTTAAATACTACGTAGACATTTGTGTAACAATGGTTAGTAAAGTTACAAGAATAAAAATTACAAGACAATAAGAAGATAGTATTTTAAGAAAATTTTAGTTAATTATTGCAAAGTTGTCATTTAAATCTTCTCTAGCGGCAACTTCATGAAAAGACAATCAATATTTATTTTGACTTAGCGAATCCCACTCGATCGTTCTCCATATCAAACTCCATGTAATACTGGCCAATAAATATATCACCCAAAATCCATAAAGATTCATCTATACCCTTGAAATGACTCATACATGTTTCAAGTTGTTTATCCTAGGGAAAATAAAATATATTGCGTGATTTTTGCTCTAAAATAATTTAAATCATTACATGAGCCATTTATATTCACCTTAAAGACATAATCTTTGCCAGTAAGAAATTTTTACCACCTAGCGCGAAATTGATCAGGGGCATATCAGAAATTTGATCACAATTCACCTTTTAAAATAATAAATATTAGTTTCATATAAGTAATCAATAATTTATTATAAATTAATTAATTCTTATTTCTGTAATTTACTCAATATTTGTTAATTTACAAGAATTCCTTACTATTCAAAAGAAATTAAGTGAAAAAAGGGCAAATAGGAGTCAAGCCTGGTAATTTGTTGAGTGAAATAATATACAAATATAACATAAAACTATTGAATTAACGTGTTTACATGCTACAGTTCATTTTTTAATTCCCTTCAGAGACATAATTAAATTACTATTATAAACACAATATATATGTGATGACTTGTTATAGTTGAGCTCCCTCTACCTTATTAAAAAAACTTCAATATTGGAATGAAACTCAGATGAATGTTCAAAAATTAAAACAAAAAAATTTTTTTTATTTATCGGAAATGAACTGTGGGAAAAACAACTTTAAAAAATTTAAATCACAGTGAAAGTTAAGTTCATTACCACAGAAATTAATAATTATCATATTGCAAACAATCAAATTATTTAGTCAAAAACTTCTTGACTTGTCGGTCAGTCAGTCTCAAATTTATCTTAAAACGTATTATACTTCTTTAAAAATCAAATTATAATTTTAAACTTAAAAGTTAAATCATTTTTAATCAAAAAAGAAATCGAATAATAATAACCAATAATCAAAGATAGAAAGAATTTAGTTAAAATGAAAGAACGACACTGATTGACTGGAATAAAAAAAAGTCGACATTTATAGCTTGTCAATAATCGGAAAGTAGACTTTGGGAAGCCTCTCTACGTCTGTAAATTAAGACTATGTCAGTCTCTTGATGAACAACATTCCAAAATCAATCTTTTTCTATACTAAGGTTCTTCATTTAAAATTACAACGTTCCCCCAGTCGAATTCATGATTCTTCCCAAGTAGCAAAACCATATTTAAAAAATGTTTTTAAAAATGTTTAAAATAATGGGATAGTTTCCTCTTTCTTTACTAAAAAAAACATTCATTTAAACGTTTTGAACCTACGGGACTTTAGGGTTATGAGTCTTGTACCTTATACTTTACGCCATTATAACTATCGATGCATAGTTCTTATTGTTTAGATATGGTATACTTAACGCAATTATATTGTGTTAACTTTTCTTCCATGATTATTTTATTATTTCGATCCGTTTTTAATTAATTTGAATTTTAGGAAATAATAAAATTTTTTACATATTTATAACAAATGTCAGATAAACGTTAAATAAATGTTCTTTAGTCATAATTTAAATAAATAAATAATGTAAAACAAACATTTAACAAACGTCATATAAACGTTTAAAAAAATGTTATTTTAAAAACGAATTATAAAACATAAAATTATACTACAAATATAACTACAAAAAACATTAATAAATGTTAAATAAATGTCATCTTGAAAGCGAATCGTGAAACGTACAATTAATGAAAAATAAATGTTTAAAGTTTTCTCTTCATAAATCATCATTTTGAAGAAAAAATGTTAAAAAATGTTAAATGTTAAATAATATAATAGTTAAAAGAATGTTTAATGAAATTATTTTCTCGAATGAATAATGATCCTTTTAAGCGCATAATATTATTTAATATCAAATAATATTTTAGGCATATTTCCAGAATAGTAAACGTAATATTTGAAGAATATTTTTTTAAAATTATATAATATTAAATAATATTTTTGAAATGTTAATTGATAATTTTAATATGTCTCTTCTTGATAATATTATATAATTATTATATGATTATTAATATTATATGATTATTAAAAATAACATTATTTAGTGTTATTGTATTATTGCATATATTTATATACATATATGCATATATTTATATACATTATAAAATATCATAATATTTACTTTAATTTGTAAAACTGTTACACCGATTCAGTTTAAATATATATGTCTAAAGACTGAAAGTGAACTTCCTAATTTACTATTTAAATTCTTTAAAATTGGTTTTACCATAATTCATCTCTGATAAAAAAAAAATATTTTTTGTTGCAATTTTTAAACGTTCATCTGAATTTCATTCCAATATTGAAATTCTTTTAGTGATATGGAGGAAACTTACTATGACAAGTTAGTCATCTCGTATATATTGTATTTATAACAAAGTAATTTAATTGTCTCTGAGAGAACTCAAAAATAATAAATAGTCAAACATGTAAACGCGTTAATTTTGTGTTATATTTGTATATTATTTTGCCCAACGATATTTTTCCAACCACGCCAACCTAACTCCTATTTGTCTTTTTTCACTTAATTTCTTTTTTACACAAAATTGTTGTAAGTTACTATTATGTGAAAGTCAGTTACTTACTATTGCGTCCCCATCAATAGAAGTAGCTCCAATCAATTTGTTAATAGTTTCGATTTCTAACATTGATCCAGCTATCAGAGGAGTGTTTATATCGACAATAATTCGGCAGTGCATGCATAAAGTGTAATTTGTCACTTGAACCCTATAGTATCATAGCGTTAACTATTTGCTAGCAAAATATGATTCGTGATTGTGTGATATTTAATTTAATCACATTTTCTATCTTCAATTTCCAGTATTCTTTGCGAGTAACAGAAATATACGTCAAATTGCCTTCGTAATAATTGGGATCGGAGCCACTCAATATCATTTCACCATCTATTTCAGCTGGGATCGCTGTACAAGTATCATACTTTTTATATTATAAAATGGTAAAACTATTTGAATGAAAAAAACATTTTTAGAAATACATGATATATACGAAAACACTGATTTAAATGGAAACTAAAACTAGCTTGCGATACCAAGTTTTGTTTGACCATATTATAGAAAACGGGAATCACTCTGTCGATGGAGTAATCTATCCTCAAGATACCAATTTCGCAGCAGAAACAAAGGTTTCTGGTACTGTTATCATTTCTGCGAATATTTGATGCTGAACAGCAAGGCCAGCAATCTATAATAGGATCGATATTATTAATAAAATATTGTGCTTTACTTTGAAAAACAAAGCAGGCAAATCTTTGAATGAGCTAGCCTCATAAAAAAATGACTATATAGGGTGGATATATATATATTTTGCATCATCATTTTCATAATCAAAAGATAAAAATACATAAATAAATAGGCATTTCTTTTTTTACAAGAATGTAGCTCATCCAAAGGTTTATCCAATGCAATGTTTTTAAAACATTTTCATAGATTACAACTTAGTTGGAACCAGGAAAAGTTATTTTTTAAAAATAACGCATTATCCTTAACGTTATTTGCGGTAAAAAATAACTCGTTACCATTATTCGATTCTAAAAAATAACGCGTTACCGTTACTTAAAAATATCAATAAAAAATCGTTATTTTTCATTACTTTTTTTTTTGTAATTATGCAGGGTGAGAAGAGTCTACCATTCATCGATTTTGATGAAATTAGAGTATTTGATGCATTTTTGTACGAAATGAACGAATCTGGCAGAAAAATAAGTCACTCTGCCCGGTAAACTGAGATTAATGGTTAAAGTTGATGACGATTTAGATAAGGAAATTTCATCAAAATCAATGAATAAATCTGTCTTCTGTATAATTAGACTTTTTAAAATAGTAAAATAGGCTTCTAAGAACAGATATATAAATAAACTATAAGATATTTAGAAACATATTTATCTTTGAACATTTTTATCATTTATTAATATTTTACACACTTATGTTTAATTCTGTAATATTTTATTATATAATAGATATTTTAGTTTTTAGTTCTTATGTGTTCTAAAGCGAAAGTGATTGAAATAAAAATAGGCAAAAAGTTTTTTGTTTATTTAGTATTTGTAATTTTATTGTCCGTGACGGCCGTGATAAAAAAGTAATGATACAAGAAAAACAGCGCCAATTTCGTTACTCGTTACTAAAAAAGATGTAATATCGTTACTAATAAAAAAAAAGTAACGGTGTTACCAAATCGTTATCAAATAAAACGAAAAGTAACGTTATTACAAGTAACGTGTTATTTCCCTGGTTGGAAACTATATTAAACAGCTAAATAATGACTCACAGTTACTACATCTTCAGATAAAAATCTAGACAGGATATCACTGCTATAATGAATAGTGAATTCAGTGCCATTTTTTTGGTATGTATTGGATTTTTTGCTATCATATTTATTATGTAACACTGCAAAAAATAGTAAATAAAATTGCTTCAATTATCGAAGAATTCAGAAATAATTTCTTTATTAATTTAAATGTATAATTAACAACAATTTAAATCGTTGGATATATTTGTATTTTATGCTTTAACATGTGAGTTATCTTATATCAAAGGTTATTGACATTTTAAGAATAAGTGTGATAAATTACACAAACAAGACTGTAAATAATTATAGAGCTTAGTTCCATAATATTTATTTTATCAATCATTTTAATTTTTTAAATTGCTACTTTAAAGATTTTAAGAATTTATTTCAAATATGAATAGAACACAATTCTGCAACATTATTTCTATTCTACCAATTTCTATTCTATTCATAGGAAATAAAAGAAATACCAGAATGATTGAAGCTGAATCTTTAATGCTTGAATAATTTGGTGTGAATTTATATACTACGTATCAAATTCTGTCAAACTGCACGCCGAATTGATTTTACAGTCTTGAAACGCGATACTGACAGAATTACCGTAGTATTATAATATGAAAAATTAAATTGCCTAGCAATTTAAAAATTGATGTTCATAGGTGTCTTAAAAAGATCTGAATAATAAACATATTAAAATCTGTAAATAATTGAATGAGATTAAGATTTTTAGTATATAAATTCACATCAAATTATTTAAGCATTAAAGATCCAGCTTCAACTGTTGTGGGCTTAATTTCCTATTAATTGTTTATTCACATGTACGATTCAATAAGATTTTATTGTTTATTTCTACATTTTTATTTTTGACATCAATATTAAAAAAGAAAAAAAAACAATTGAGATTATTTTAATGTTTGGAATATTATTAAAATGTACATGTAAATATCAAAGAAGCAGTGACACTGTGACATACTTACAGCAAGCAATGTTGGTAAATCGGCATTTTTTGGATAGTATCCAGAGATTGGAAGAAGTATCAAACCAGTCAAAAATTATTTTAAAATTCTGGAGTTCCAATCTGAATATCTGCATAGTATTGAGCATCCAAATAATTAGATTGAAGTTCTAATGTGCCAGTAATCCTAACATTCTTCAAAGTTTTTCGAATGAACCCTATCCTTAATAATGGAATCTTTAAAGCAACACATAAAGAAGTTCTATTATACTATATGCACATATTTATCATGTATATATTAGAAGAGATATTTATACATAAGAGATAAATAAGATACGACTTGATCATCATAATCCTGAGGTCCCAAATTCAAAATCCGGCTAGTAAATGAAAAAGATCAAAATATAATTAAAAATTAGAATTAATTAATAAATTGTCTAAAGTTTAGACACTGTTGAAAAAAATAAATTAATTAAAGAAAAGATTCTACATTGTTATTTTTTCTAATTTTGTTCAAATAATTTTAAGAAACGTTTTTTTAACGTTAAAGAAATGTTTCTTTAAATGTTAAATAAACGATTTTTAAACGTTGAAAAACATTTTTAAATGTAAAAAAACGTTTTTTAATTAATAAAAAAGATCTACCCCATTAATTAAACGTTTTTTAAACATTTTTTGCAATGGAAAAAGAAAACATTTCTTTGCTGATTTATAAAACATTTCAGAAATATTTCATTGCTGATTGGGTATGAGTCTCGTACATTCGTTACGCCACTTATAATTGTCGACACAATTCTTATTATTCATATATAATACACTTAACGCAATATTTGGTTAACTTCTTTTCTGTGATTATATTTTTATTCCGACTTGTTTTTTATTAATTTAAATTTTAGAAAATAATAAAATTTTTTTAACATTCATAATAACGCCAGATAAACGTTAAATAAATGTGTTTTTATTCATATTTTAAATAAATAAATAACAAAAACAAACATTTAATAAAAAACATTTAATAAATAAACATTTAAAAAATGTTCCATCGAAATTATTTTAAATGAAAAATTAATATAAATCAAACGTTTGAAAAACATTAAGTAAATGTTTAAAATTGTTTCTTCAAAACATTATTTTAAACAAAAAATTAATATAAAACAAATTAATAAACGTTGACTAAACATTAAAAAATATTATTTTGATAAAATAAAAAATTCATTACGAATAAAGTTGAAAAAAGTTTAATAAATTATCTTGAAAACAAATTGTGAAATGTAAGATTAATGAAAAATAAATATTTAAAAAATATTTCCATTGGATCACCGAACTGAACGCTATATAACCTTATGATCCAAACACAGCATTAAAGAAATAATAAACAGTAATAAATAAGTAAAAAATATGATATTAAAGATTATTTATAATAGATATAGATTTATAATAGATAGGTCATTCTACCAGGTGTATAAGCTTAAATCCGCTGTTTTTTAGTCAGAAAAACACATTTTTTTTTCCTAGGAAGCAAAAACAAATTTATTCAAAGTACTTGTCCTCGCAAACTATACATTTTTTCCATCTTTCGGGCAATTTGTGTATACCACGCCAAAAAAATTCCTCATCTTTCCAGGCAAACCATGCCATTTTCGGACGTCTTCGTAAGAATCGAAGTGCCGCTCAGCGAGCGCGTGGCCCATCGACGAAAATAGGTGATAGTCAGAAGGTACCAGGTCTGATGAGTAAGCAGGATGGGGTACCTCACTTCCCAGTTGAGTGTCTCCAAGTAGTTTTGGACCATTGTTGACGTGTGCGATGGTGCGTTGTCGTGGAGGAAAATCAGCTTGTCATGTCTTTTCCGATAATGTGGCCTTTTTTCACGCAG
>Ga0157363_1003832_pt1 | contig 13722 bp, 8 predicted proteins | sample AttsexASBM1_FD_111477 | JGI IMG/M metagenome (GOLD analysis project Ga0157363, IMG submission 111477) | Fungus gardens microbial communities from leaf cutter ant in Ribeirão Preto, State of São Paulo, Brazil - Atta sexdens ASBM1 | ecosystem: Host-associated > Fungi > Mycelium > Unclassified ...
AATCGAAATCTTTTTTTCGTAGAATTTCTTTTTTCCGTAGAATTTCTGTTCTTCTCACAGGACCTCGATAGCATAAACGTGAACAGCAAGTCTCTCATTTCCGTCACAGAAATATCGTAATTACCTCATTATGAGCGCATGTATTGTACTTCACGACGGCGGAGATAGTACAAGGAGATAACGCGTGATTTAACAGTAGGAGAGGGGCAAGAAAGGAAAGGGTAAATTTAACAACGTTATCAAATCATGACGAAACAAGAGGGAAACACCAGAAACGGCAGTAATATGAGGGTAAATGTGTAAATTAGCTGCCTGGAAACGATTAAGAGCAGACGCGTTGTAAAAGATAATAATCGAATGCGTATCGTCCGGAGATATTTACCGGAATACATCAAAACAGTTGACTTATAGTGACACGTCGTCATCTTCATATCGGTACGTCAATTAACCCTTTATCGCATATGGCCATGATATCCGTGGGCGTAATATCGTCAGCTTAAAGAGCCATCACGCGGATACTGTTTCTTAATTTACATCGGGGAGTATTGTTTTCTGTTCGCTTTTATACTCGCGTAATTTCGATTTTCCGGTTTTTTATCCACAGAAATGAAGGATTAACGACCAGTGGGGTGGGACGTAGCATGCAGCCTCAGAGAGCGCAGTGAATGCCGGCGGGTGCACTTTTAAAACTTCGCAATTATCCACGCCATCACATTCCGGGATCCGCAGAGATTTTCGCAAACAGAGAGACTAACGTTCGTCGAATTTGCACCGGTATACCGTTCTAACGCGATTATCTTGCGCAAATATTATTCTTATCTCCACATCGGGCTGGTTACGTTCCATCCTCGCGCGATATTACAATATCGATTTACCATATTCGAATCGTAGTCTTTCCGCCGTAATCCTTGTGCTAATAAATATATAAAAGTAGCATACGGAGAAAGATTTTATAGGTTGTCGCGCGCAGTAATCATTAACCGTATTACTATTTATTATCGTGTCACAGCGCAAGAATGTGCGGTATGTTGCCATTTAAGTAGCCGTTGGAGGTTCCATATACTTATAGGCTCGTATAAGAGACGCTATAATATATATATATATATATATAGATTTAAATAAATAGAAATATAATATTAGATTTCTCCCTTATTATTTTTAGCTTGGAACCAATTTTATCGATTATCGTGTCTTCTGGCTTTATTTAATGACCCAGTTTCATGACAGATAAATTGCGGATTTAATACAGTAATAATTACCGAAAGGAAATCTAGAGATTATTTTTGGGTACGCGCGCAAATTACACCATTCGCACGGCCGCTGTGTGTGATATTTCGCGCAGGACACCTCTTTACTGCGAACATGTAATAGCTTTTATCTTTCGCGAGAGCGTCGCTGCATCTTTCATCTCTTTCAGTGCCAGGGAGAGCTCCATTTTCCGGATTATTAAAAGTAATCCGGGCGCTGATCAATGACGCGAGCGAGCGAGCGCGCCCGCGTAAAATTTAACGGCGCTCGGGCACGGAATGTCGGACGCACATAAACGTAGTGAAACATGGGGGGAGGGGGAGTAGGTGAGGTAGGTGTTTTGTAGTAAACCTCCTCGTCACCCTCTCGCCGTCGCGGGTTGCACACGTGCGCGCACGCTATGCACGCACGCCTCCGTCATGGCCGCACGCAAGTACAATGACAAACGTCATCGTGAGCGTCGTTATATCATCGATCCGCGCTCGCGAAACTATAAGGGCGGAAGACGAAGATGGCGGGGAAAGGGGGTTCTTTCTTCGTTCTAAATGAGTTCTCTTACTCCGTAACACGTCGCGTCGTATCGCATCTCGTCTCATCGCGTTGCGTCGCGTCGCGTCACGTCACGTCGCGTCGCACAGTCGCAGTCGGATCGTTTAATTGCGTCCCGTTGCGAAAACAACGAAATTACAGAGCTATCAAAATGTCTCGCTCGAAAGGAATCGATACCGACCGCTCGATTATACGCAACCCATTGGAATCGTGTGTCCCGATATGTCTGTACGTTGTCGTCGTCGCCGTCGTCAGCAGTTTTTCTTTCCTTCTGTCTCGTTCTTTTTTCCTCGTTCTCACAGTCTGGACGCTGCGTGGGAGCCTATGAATGGGGCGCGTCCCTGCGTGACGTCACTCGCCGCGCTGGTTCACGGAGGGAGTGCCGGGGATGGTTGGAGCGCGGGGACGTCGGAGGAGTGGGTGGCCGGGCGGACGGTGAGACGTTGGGTGATCTGCGAGGAAGGGTGGGACGGGAGGGGGAGGGGGGTACATGACGCAACATATTGATCTAAGTTTGGTAGAGAGGGTGCGTGGTAGAGAAGCACACGGAGGAGGGTGGTATATAAGGAGAGTGGAAGGAAAGACGGAATAAAATATACGCTATCCGTCAAATCTACGCTCTTCTGGAATTCCTCGATGCGCACAATTTTGTTCAAAGATTGTTGTTCGCCCGAGTTGCAGCGGCATCAGGAAGAAATGTATAGTTCGATGTTCTGATGCCGCGGCTACCGGTGGACGAAGATAGCAATTGCTTAGGGAGTCGATAAGAAAATGGAGAAAGAAAACGAAAAAAAGATAGCGAAATAACAAGATTTGGAACGTTACGAACAACCGTTATGAACGCTATCTATATCATGGATATACATCACGATTTGAAGATTGTCATCGAATTGCTAGACAGAAACAATGTCTATTGGAGAGCTGTGTCGAGTACTGGATTATTTCTTGAAATAAATTCTTCGAAACGGAATCGAGGAGCCTTGTTATTGCTTACGGGATTTATTTATAGAAGATTAGATCTTATTCATGAAACGCGCTGCAATATAAATTCTAACCATGTACTACAAGCGTACTTAATATGTTATATGTTACCTATTTTTATCAGTTTGCTTTATTTTTACAACTGAATTAATTTTACAATTATTTTTACAACTGAATTAATTTTTCATAAAACAATAATTCGAGCTCGAATGCCGACTGAAATAATATTTTTTTCAATAAAATTATTTTCAATAAAATTATTATTTACATGTTTAAGCTGTTTATTAGCTTCAGATTATTATGATCTTTCTAAGAAAGATGTTTACGAATATATATCAATATTATTAAATTGTTTGTCAATTTAATTTGTAATATTACTACTTTAGTTTTGTTAGGATTGTGTTTCAAGACTGAAAATTAAATTTGACGCACAATTTATAAAATTATATGAGTATATAAATTTCCACTGAATTATTTAAGCATTAAAGATTCAGCTTGATTTAAGGCTTTTATTTTTTATTTGTTGTATTCATATTACGGTGATCTTAAAAAATACTTTATTTAATACATATAATTGATTTTATCGGTTGTTTAATATAATTTACATATAATTGTATCTTTTACTGATAATCTGTAAGCATCGACCAATAGTCGATTATTTCTCTCTTATTCGACTGTAGTTGGTCAATTCTTACAGATAACGATATAAGTTAACAGATTACGGCCAATATAAACGCTCCTGAAGTGTCTCGTAGATACAGTAAAGGGCAAAAGCATTTCTGAATGAAGTATGGTTTACGATAATACTTAAATGGCGACTGATATACGTGGAAAGCGACGTCATAATAAAAATGTCGATGGTTAGAATACGCGACGTTTACGACCCATTCCGCGATCATTTTGTTTATCTATGCTTCGAGTTGCAGCTCTTCGCTGGAAATCAACTATATCGGTATATATCCAATGATATATCTTGCAATTGAAACACGCATTCGCAGCACGAAATTAGTAGATCGAATACTTTATTATCGCACAAGTACAGTAATATAGCGAGAAATCGCCCTTGGGAGATTTTGCGTTGTTCACCAGGAAGATTCGAGGTAGTTTGGGTGATGGATATACGAGAATGCGCAGATGCAACGAGAACACGTGTAATGTTAAAATACCCGTCGACTTCTCCGCTTCATCGTTCTCCACAATCTGTATTATTGATTGCGGGCCATTCTCTAATTCCGATCGTCTCTATTTTTCATATCGCAGAATCGCGTAAATTGTGTGCTTTTGCACGGTCCTTTTCCTTTCTCGTTTTTCTATGCTGACGTTGATGATAATGTGACTTAGAGAATTGTTTCTTTTTTTTTGTTAAAATAACTATATATTTCTACTTCCCCATTTTGAAATTATTTCGTATCTTCGTAGACATCAAGGAAGAAAATGACTGTTTTTACAAAGTATTTTTTATATATAAAATGCACATTTATAAAATAATAAGAAATAATAAGAAATTTATTGCAAACATTAGTTTTTAGATTCATTAATATTAAAAAAATGACTTGAAAAAATATGTTAAAAAGCAAATATTTATATTAATTTTTTTAAATGTCATTTCGACATTCAATAGCTCGTTCAGGACAAATTTCGCTACATTGTTTAAAAGAATTGATGATAAAATGTTATTTGTATATCGTTTTATAGTGATCGCTGTTTTCTTTCGCTCGAAAGTATCGGAACTAATATATATTGATATGTATTGCAGATCAATAAATATTCTGTTCCTCGTTTACTTTTATAGTCTCTCAACGTTGCTATAGGATTTCGTTTCTTTTTTTTTTTTAACGAAGAAACTTGCTGCATCACGCGCGCAACGAACCTTCTTCGAGGGTGCTTGAATCCTTCATCTTCGATAAATTTTAAAAAGATTACAAACTACCTTAATATTAACAATGCATTAATCTATAAAAGTTTAGGTATAGCACAACAATGCCTTTTTACTAGAATATTTCTCATCGTTTTAGTAATTCAGAGCAACTGCATCTCACATTTCACACATTGGTGATCATAAACGAATTATAAGAGTTACGTGTGTGAAGTGATAATAAATATATGCGACTCTAGTAGCGCCTTAGACACACACACACACACACACACACACACACATACACACACACACACACACACACACACACATTCCCAATGAGGTATTAACGATTGAAAGTTCGCTAAGAACCCAGTACTTTGACTTACGGGTAGCATCTGTCGTTTCTCAACTGATGCTCTCCGTAGAGTAGCGACTTGGGAATACGATTCTCTCGTCCGCTCATTCTATATGTAGGACACCTGAAAAGTTCGCCGGACAAAGTCTAAGCCCTTGACGCTAATATGGATCTATGCTTCCTATCAGAAAGATGCAAAAGCGCAAAGGTCAAAGTCATTAGAAAGGAGCGAGTAGATAAAAATGCGTTTCGTAAACTTTCGAAATCCTCCCAATCTCCGTAAAACGGAGGACTTTTGAATTCTATGAATTTCGTGAATGAAGTTGCAATGATATAAACTCTTACTAACAAATTCTACTACTACCTATTAAATATTTTTATCTGTTTATACACATAGTGATATCGTAAAATTAATGATAAGTAGATGCCATATAGTGAAAAAAAAATCTTATTACATTTAGTAAAATTCAATCAAAAAAGTATAAATCAGACGCTTATAATTAATTCTATTAAACATTCATTACGATAAGCAGAATTTTTATTCATATAAAAGAAAAATCTTCGTTGCATTAATTGGAATACAAATCAGACACTTATATAGTTTCTAATTAAATCTATTAAATTTAAATTGAAATAATCAGAAATTGAATGATAATAATCAGAATTTTAATTTACACGAAGAAAAAAATCTTTACATTTCTAGAAAAGCATATATATTAGATATTTATAGTTAAATCTGCCATTTATAGTTAAATCTACCATATTCAAATTGAGATAATCAAAATTCTGATTCATATAAAGAAAATATCACCTTACATTAATTGAAATTTTGAAAAAAAATTGTTGCATTAATTTAAATTTTAGTAGATTCAACTAGAAAGGTGTAAATCAAATATTTATATTTAAATTTATTAAATATTCTAAGCGAGACAATTGAAAATTTAATTACGATAATTAGAATTCAAATTTATATTATCAGAATTCCTTTGTTTATACTTCTTATTGGTAGAACCAGAACATTTTTCTCAATGTACTTATTGGTCTTATATATCAATCTGTCATTAATTTTGCATTATGTTAATTATACCAACGTGATTCATCATTGACGACTGATAGTGGCGCACACAATAACATCCCTTGACATATACAATTATCCGCTTAGAATCGATGATAGTATCATTTGAAACTCCACCGATCTTGTGTGTGCAAACTGATTCCTAAAACGAGAGCACTTGGTAATTGCGTCAGCTTGCCTCAAAGGCTTGGTTGTCATTTACGAAAGCCGGACTTGTGCACGTTCTCCACGTACTTCCTCCGTATTATATGCTCGAGCATGATTCCAGGTTAGTCTTCCGAAGTGCCCCAATACGATGCCTCGCTAGAGGGTGCATACGAAGTGAGTTCTACTTAGATTTGAAGGGCGATCTAACAAGGAACTGTCCCAATTGTCCCCCTTCAATCTTTAATGAGCTTTTAGTATGTTGTTCTCCAGACAAAAATAAGCGTATTGTATTTTTTTATACGTGCTCATACGCCCTTTAGAAGAAAATCGGTTTTTCTCATTTGAAGCGGATATTGTCGAAACTGTAAGAGATAGAAAAAAATTTTCTGAACGAAAATTAAATGAATTCAAGAGTACTTTAGAACAATAATAAAAAACAATTTTTTTATAAATAAATAATTTTTTTTTATTAAAAAAAATTTTTTTTTATTGTAGTTCTAAAGTATTCTAGAATTCATTCAATTTTCGTTCAGAAAAATTTTTTTTATCTCTTACCGTTTCGACAATATCCGCTTCGAAAGAGAAAAACCGATTTTCTTTTAAAGGGTGTTTCACCCTCTTAAAAGTGCGTATGGGCACGTATAAAAAAAATACGTCGTTTATTTTTGTCTGGAGAATAACGTATTAAAAGCTCATTAAAATCAGAGAGGGATCCTTTCCTTGTAAGTAAGGATGTTGTTCTACATGTAAACGATTGTTGCATGACGACTGAAACTCTTAGCAGTGTGCTTTCTGTTATCTTTTCCTACGTTTCTCTCATCCATCAGGTGGTTGCTGACAATAAAGAAGTCGGTTCTTTTGTTCCGTGACGGTTCTCATAGAACTATTTTCTTTGAAAAACAATGCTTTATTCAAGAAAGCGGAAACTTCTTCAGATAAGACTTCAAATTCAGTTGATTTAGTTTCGGGTCCATTCCGAGTGATCAAAGAGGAAGGTCTGAAAAAACAGTGCAGTGTTGCGATATTACGAACATTGATTAATATATATGTCTCATCTTAAATTATACTTTAATAATATTATATATATATATGCGCTTTTTATTTTCTCGATAAAAGTTTGTTTTTTTTTTCAAGACATATATATAAAATTATAAAATGAATACTTAAATGAGAATTTTTGACATTAAGTCATCGGTAAATACAGAAATTTGTCAAGAGACCATTGTGCGTCGCAAGCAAATTTTTTTTACTGTAAAATATAAAAAGATAGAATATTTGAATTATTTTTAGTTGAAGAAATATCATTTAAATATATAAATTATAAAACGTTTTACTTAAAATTATATTAATCCAAAAAGAGAATAATAATAATGAAATCTATCTATATTTCTTATATCTATAGAGGCTTCTTAAATTAAGAAATATTTTTATTTGGAATAAAAATTGTGATTAAACATGTCAGAAATATTATTATAAAACATTACGTATATTATAAAAATATATGTAACATTTTGCATATATTTTAAAAAAAGACTCTAAGAGAGGCTCTCTTGTGGATCCGCCAATGCAGCAAATTATTAAAATTTATTAAATAATTTTCTCTCTTTATCTCTTTCTCTTCTTCGAATAATATTGTAAGAGATAATTTGATATACATGGGATTTATATATTCAATCGCTCGCATCGATCACATTTTCCGAAGTCAAGACGGAATCACGTTGACTCGCTGTGGGCGAATATTACATGCCGTATATATCGTTGACGTCGTAGTGACTTATCGGATTGACTTGTACGAGCTTGTGTAGTATCGATCGTTCCTCATGCTCGAAGTATCGGGACGTGGACGTTGATGACGACGCCGGTTTGTCATCGCCGTTGCCATTGTCGGCCCCCGCCGCCGGTGGGACTGCGTACTTTGCGTCGTGATAAAGTAATCTGAATTAATTTGTCCCTAATTAATTAATGCAAATCACCGACGCGGATCAATCCGCCGAATTAATGATGATCATTTACACGGCACTGGACTCTTTCAAATCGTTGCACAGAATAGTGAGATAACTTAAGGATCTTCTTCCTTCCTTTCTTTTCTCTCTTTTTTTTTCCAAGACTGGCAGGTAGCTCATATGTATCACACATACGTAAAAAATATTTTCGGCGAACGAAAGACGCTGGCGAACGAAGGGAGATCGCGGGAACAGGTTGAACTCTTGACATATTGCTGTCTAGGCAACTCAACGAAGTGTTCTTCAAATTTCTTCCCGTCCACATCTATCTTTGTTGCTGTGCTTCCTTTTTCACTCCTTTTCTCCGCATCTTTGTTATCCTCTTCTCATCTCCTCGTGGACTCTTCTTACAGGCGTGCTGTCAGTTTACATCGTGATGTTGCCGAGTACCTAGTTGAAAGGTACTCGCTGAAGCGTACGCGATCGTCGCACGTACGTGCGACGTCGATCGTATTCGAATTCGCCGGAAAATTCTTCTCGCGTCGTAGTTTGAGATAATAAGTTGAAGTGCGCACATACACGCGACTCGTTTTCTTCCACCGTTCTTTCCGTGCGTATTTCCTACAGCTTCCTTTTGAAATTTTTCTTTTTAATTCTAGAATGTTAAGCTTACGAAACGATATTGAAAGCTTTCCGATAATTCTTAAAAAAACATTTAACGATACGTGCGAATCAGGAGAAATGTGTCCAAGTATCTAAATGTCTTTGTATTCCTTCGTGAAAGGCATGGAACATAGCATCATGATAAATTTTTGATTGAATAATAGTTGCAGTAATTGTGTATATAATTTTCTGTAATTGCGAGGGAAACAATTTCATTGTTAATACAACTCGTACAAATTATATGTTTTATGGATATATTCTGTTTAGCAATTTTATTAAGTGACTAATTTTACTCAACAGCTTTGAAAATTAATAGTCATTGTAGAAAGTTGTGTACATTTTTCAATCTATATAATAATAAAATAATTTTGTACTGTATATGCAATATTATTTCATTTAGGATTAAATAAGAAAAAAAAGTTATCATGCGAAAACGAATCTGACAGTCAATTGCATTTATTAAAAATATATATCACATGATATTAACTACTACTATAATAAAAATTTCATTCTTTAAGGCAAAGTTTGACATATGTACAGTGAATTCAATACTGATTGTGAGTCACGTTCACTTCGCACGCAGTGTTCAGCACGAAGTAGGTTGACAGGCACTTATCTTCTTAGGTCTCAACGGATTCGTCATCAAACTAAAATAAAGTTTATACTTTGACGTCAATTTTTAAATCTAAATTCTTACAATAATAATTAAAGTTTTCTCCTTTCGTGTGTGGCTGTATTCTCGCAGAATAACGAAATCTTCAATTCTACATTATTTGACAGCGTCATTCCCATCATGATTTTCTCAATGTAACATGGGAATGGGCAGCAAAGTGTTATCGATGAGAGTTTGCATAGGCATTGTTTTGTAGTTTGCTATTAAACGCCATCCATCACTCTCTATCTTGATGAAATATTCTACTAGTTCCTATTCACAGTGCAAACTACTTGACTCGAGCGGTAGTTCGCTAATTATGAATCCTCATTATATCCAATACACAACAATTGCCTATAAGAATGCATATTATAAGTAATTTATTGAAACAATTAATCTTATACAAAATATGCCGCCTTAATTTGAGCCGCCGTTCATTTTGTACACTAGAATATATTATGAAATGTTCTTCCATTTTGCAGATTTGTGTATCATTACTTTTAATAACTTGTCTTGTATTTAAAAACAAATTATTTAACTAATTATTTAACTAAATATATATCTAATGTAAATATATATCTTATACGAAGCTAAAATGCAAAAATATAATATCATAAAAAAGAATGTCGCATTTATTATAACAACACTATAAATTATGAATGCACATATATATATATATCTTCGTGAAACAAATTTGTAAGTTTGGAAACAATAATTTTTAATTCATTTTATTTTATCGAAATGCGAATTAATATTTAAGACAAATTAATAAACATTTACAGAGAAAAATTTTTGTTCTAACAAAAATATATAAAAGAAGCAGAAGAATTACAACTACCTTTTAATCGTTTACGTATACTGGCAGATTAATTTTGTTACGCTTTTCATCTTTACGTTTGCATCTATTCAATTTAATTTAACATTACTCAGATTCACGTAGATTTGCATAAGAATATAACCCGAGGCAATGGCCCGATCCGGCGACAGAAACTTGGAGAGGAATTTCTCTCTGTAAAACCGACGAGATTTCAAACCTTGCAGAGCAGAACGGATACAATTGTTCTAAATACTTGTTTGTATTTATTTGATCTAGAATACACTTTTTAATTCTGTTTTATGCGGATCGCTCATAAAAATAACGCTCGAGCAAGGATAGTTGCGAAATAAGATATCTCACACGTTGTTTAGATTACTTTATAGTTTGCGTGTCTTTCGCTTCTATAATCAATCTCACGTCGCTTTATACATTCCAATTAGCTTGGTAACCGGTCGACTTCCTATAGGTAATTTCCTATTAATATCCTCGTCACTGGCCGCACGCGGTGACCTGGATCGATAAGTTTCAAGATACTTTCGCGCTTTGGAAAGATAAAATTTTTGCGCACATTCGTTCCCTCGATGATACTTAATAAAGCACATCATACAAACGCACTACTTAGTCCCAAAAATATTCCCTCACAGTGTCGAGTTACAAATAGACGCTGTTCGCAGTATTTTTATCGTGACGTCAAAATGAGAACGCTACTTTTCTAATTGCAGGTGGTATGGATGTGCGTACTTTGCAAGAAGAAGCAAGAACTTCTTTCGAAGACCGGACAATGGATGACGAGGCCGGGCCTCGCCGTGGACAACGCGATGATGCGGCAAATGCAGGAAGACTTGCAGGTGGGTGGTCGTCAGGGACTCGCGGACCAAACTCGGGATAAAAGACCGAAACTCGAGAGGGCGCACAGCGCGGCTGAGAAAGAGAATTTGCCGTTATTACAGAGAAGCGGAAACTGTCCTCTCAGGAGACAGTACTCCCAGCAAGAGCAGGTAACGTTCTCCTCGCTCGCCCGATATTCTTGTCGGAACGCACTCTTTTATTTACAAGGCAGATATACTTTTGCGCACGTAAATGCTCGGATGCTCTTACACTCATAAATATGTAACGTCGCATCGTGATAAGTTCGCAATAATTCGCACATTTGATAGCTCCGCGATTTATTTATTTACGAACGGAAGGAAAGGTCGAAGCATTTCTGTCATAACCGAAGAGAATTATCAGCCCGCGCCCTCGCGATGTACGTGTATTGCACGTATATTGCACGGAGTATTTAGTGAGCTCCGTTCCTGTGGTTGTAGATTTCCGGTCGCCGGATGTCCACAAGCGACAGTGGGGTAGAAATGTCTGTTTCACCTCACGCGAGAACTTTACCGACACCCCACGTGGTTGGTTCTTACCCGATGCAACAAACTCCGAGGCATCCTGCAGTCTATCCTGATGACGATCCCAATTTATACCGAGGCGAACTTGATGGTCTGATGAAACAACATCCGCAAAACTATTCGAGACAACGATTGACTTATCAAGTAAGAAAATCGATAATTTCGAATCGGAATAATTCTGAACCGATAATTTCAATTCTTATGAAAATTACGATATATTTATATGTGCAACCGCATTAAATTCGGCGAGCTAATTTTATTTTCTTCCCTGGGAAAAAATATTTCATATATAATTATACTTATATAATTATATAAAATTATATAAAATTATACATAATTAAATAAAAAATTGACATATTTTATTACATACACAAACACATACACACATACACACACACACACACAATTATATATCATTATATATAAAATATGTCTATATATATAATATTTTTTCTCGGAGAAGCATGCAAATTTAATGAAGTAATAATAAATAACTTTCACAATAGAATATAGTCTTCTTTATTAAATTTAAATTTAAATTTTATTTATGTGAAAGTAATAATAAGTACAAATTAATAAAAAATAAAAGTATATTATTTTTCATATCATGCATTTATTTGAAATAAAATTTTTAAATTTAAATTTTTTTAAATAAAAATACTGAATGAATTAACATTGACTATAGAGAATTAACTCAATTGAATACTTTAACAAATCTTTTTATTTTCAATAATAAGAATCTTTTTATTTTATAAAATTTATTACGGATCAATTAACGACAAATTGTATACAAAAAAGTTGTAACTTGATATGATTTGATAACCATATCGGATCGACCCGCTGAGTTTTATAACATATCAATTATTTAATGCAATGCAGGATCAGGGTACAGACCTCGGAATGACTTACGGTCAGACACCAATGGAGACTGGCTCCGTTCGTTCTGCAATGCATCCCTCGCAGCATTCGTTGCATCAGACGCAGGGCGGACGTTCTGCTCAACCCACGTCAACAGTGGGCGTCACGCAACAAAGAAGTTTCAGTAGCAGCGAGGAAGAGCGAAGCACACCGGAGTGCGCCAGTGACGAGCCGGACGAATCGGAGAAGGGTAAGTGAATTCTTCAATCTCAATATTTATCTCTGATTATATTCTCATCACTCGATATAAATTAACGAGATATTTCATATTTGATTGATATTATTCATGATATAAATTTTATTTGAATTCTTCGAAGAATTTTAATTCAGAATAAAAATATTTAAAAGTAGGCTGTTATTATAAATTAAAATTAATTTATATATTGTATCATAAAGTAAAATTTGGATTAATTTCAATTAAGTAGTATATGATGTATATAGTTCGCGTTTTTTAAATACATCTTTTGTCGAGTCTTTTTTTATCTATTTATATTAATTTTTTGATTAATTGGTAACTTTACACATACCATAATTAAAATTTATATTACATTTATGTTATATTTATGTTATATTTATTTATTTTTTACAAAAATGCTATTACTGATTACTGAAATGCTATGACTGAATTTAAAAAATCGCTAAATGGCCAAGATCGCCGAATTTATTTTTAAGTGTACGATGGAAACATCAGGTAATTGATAGGGCCAGCCTTATTTTTGAAAGTCAGTGCAGAAAGAAAGTCTAATCTTTTCGATAGATTTGATTTACGAAGAACATGCGTATTTCACGATTCCTATACATAAGGCGGTTAGTGTAATCGATCAATCCAATGTTTGTGTTTGATTGTAAAATAATACGTATATTTATATATAATATATATATATTACGATAAAATTAAAAGATTTTATATTAAATATGACATAATGCTACTAAATTAATTTAATAGACATATCAGACACAAAAAATTCAGTGACATATATAATTCTTCGTTCCGATAGTTTTTGTTTAAATTTTATTAAATTATTTCACGATTGCTATTAAGTGGAAAAAATAAGGAAATATTATGTGAATTAATTCTAGGTATAAATTTTACATTCGTTTAAAATATAATAAAAGCATAAAATC
>Ga0157363_1003833_pt1 | contig 13721 bp, 7 predicted proteins | sample AttsexASBM1_FD_111477 | JGI IMG/M metagenome (GOLD analysis project Ga0157363, IMG submission 111477) | Fungus gardens microbial communities from leaf cutter ant in Ribeirão Preto, State of São Paulo, Brazil - Atta sexdens ASBM1 | ecosystem: Host-associated > Fungi > Mycelium > Unclassified ...
CTCTGGAAAACGACTGGTCCATTACGTTCTACATGACACGTTTACGATCTCTCACGAGCGACAGACACTCTGTGAGATTGAGCATTCAGCCTCAGCGGTTTAATCGTTGAACCACGAGTAATCTCGTTTCATCTCCGCTCGCTGCATCAAAATATCACGCTGCGTGATGCCACCATATTCGCCCGCCGAGATGTTATCCCTTTTCCTTCAGCCGGCAGCTTTCCCGGACGCAACATTAAGAGGAGTTGATCGGCGCACTTCCAGCACGTGCCAAGCTGCAAACTGCCATTGCTCTCGGCACGTGCACGACACGTACGAGCAAACGCATTAGTCGTTAGTTTCCATTGCAACGTTTAATAATTTTCTCGCGAATTTCTGTTTCGCAGTAAACTGAATTAAACAATACAAGATTACAAAGATACGAAAATAGTTTTTTAGCAGAAGAATCTTATATAGTATTAGATACAACAAAAGGAAACCTCACATGATAATAACTAAAAATTTGTCGATATAATGATTTAAAATATTTGATTAATAAGATGAGAATGGATAAATGGTCCAAATGTAGCAAATTTCATTTTACGTACATTTTGATGGGATCATAATTTTAATGAGATAACGTTAGAACTTTCCACTAACAACACACGAGGAACTTCTGCGAGTGACGTGGAAAGAGAAAGATTATTAACTTGTCTGGGCTGTGGAACTACGTTGGATCTCTCCATTTTCCATGTGCCAGCGGACACGCAAATGAAATCACACAGACGCAGGGCAATCAAAGTATCAAGGAATACCCTGAAGGCCACTGAGATATGATGCTCTACGTATCAGTATTGAAAACACGCGAGCACTGAAGCTTATCTATAAGTAACTTCACTGAACGTTACATTTAAACTGGATGGCAATGTGATCTCTATAATAAAAATTGTTATCTCGTTGAATATTATATTTCGCTATAATATTAACCCTTAATACAAATTGATTTGATCAATTCTGTTTCGAGTATTTTTTTTTTTTTCAAAAACCTAGGAACATCAAGTTATTAGTCGTTATATTTAAATACAATTTTTTTTAATACGTACTTTCTAAAGATATTACAAGTATATGTAAGAATCACTTAATAATTTTTGTATATTTGTTAAAGTGATGTACCGAAAAAAAAAAGTTATAATTACTATAATTTAATTATAATTTATAGTAATTTTTTAGAATTATTAAATATTTATAGTTATTTTAACCATATACATACAAATACAATTAATTGTGCGATTAATAATAGTCACACATACACTACTTAAAAATGTTTACTTTTTTCTTAATATATTTTTTTATTATTATTACCATAATATAAATAATAAGTAAATTTAAAAAAATAGTAATATTATAATTACTAAATAAAAATTTATTTTATTTACCATTAATATTTGAAAAACTATTATAATTTATGCTACAATTTTTTCATGTTTGAGATAACTATACATATGATTATTATTACTAATATTATAGCAGTAATAACTATAAAAAAGAAGCTCCTAATTATTTCCATGCAATTATAGCCAAATATCAAATATTTCTTTCTCAGTATGAAAATTAATCCGAAATCCACGAATGAGCCATTATGTGTTGTAAAAACTAAAAAATTGTCGTATAATATATTCTAAAGGTAAAAAAAATGATTTTATTTGTCGCTAATGTTGTAAGAATTAAATTAAAATCTAACGAATCTGTCATCTTATTTTGTTTGTTATCGCACTGCCATTTATTAATTTAGTTATTTGCTTTGGATGTTGAATGCTCTGCCAACCACCGTCACTGATAATACTTAGCGTTTGAGATCTTAAGTTACGCCGAAGAATATAAATTCCTAAGCGAAGTTAAAATGAAAATTAAATAGCGAATGCGCCATAAAGTCGGGAGAGCGGCCTGCTTGGTTATTAACTGCTCCAGGTAACTATTTGTCTTTCCAAAAGTCCCTTTGGAGTTCCAACTAGCGCCCGGAGTACCCTTTCTCCCTTTCCCATTTAGCTAATAAATATTGCAATTGCATTGAGCCGAAGGTACAGTTGAGATAATGGCGTTCTTAGCCTTTCGTTTTCCGCATTTCGCCCTTCTTGATGCCATGCTGTATCTCATCCTTTGGTGATGTGACAGACACGTGCAGGGAAGCGCAAACAGATTAAAATCATAAGATTAAAATCGAAAAGTGCCGGATAGGTAGGGCGACAGAGGTCTCCTCGGATCGTTAATAATAATTACGAATTAACATGCCGCGCTAAAGCCGTGCCGGGGGATTGAAATCGCCGCAAATGTAAAATTATGACGAGGATTTATAAGCCGCGGGCTTAGGTTGGGGCGCGCTGCGTTTCTACGAGGTGTAAATTGTTCGCGCAAGAAAGAAAGTCTCACGCTTAAATAGGATAGCCGGGAATTATGTGAGCCGCGCGGTATTATGTAAAATTATGTTTCTCTACGATGGTCTATGTACGTCCCACGAAGATGGTTGAGGAACTCCCGGATTGTTGAAATCCGAAAAATATAATATGTAAGTAACGCACGTGGATCACATCGTTAAGATGTGATCCTTCGTAACGATCTTATCTTATAACCGTAACACAATGCCTGAAAAATTTATCCACGAGGACTCAGGCAAACACGACTACATCTCGGAGACACATTTCTCGTTTCATCCGAGTAATCGGTGAAACGAAACGGCTCGCTCTTGCCAGACATTTCGTCTAACGTTCACAATTTCCAGCAACATTTTCCACAGACATACGACGAATACCGGTGGATGAAGTTACAGTTTTATGAGACCGGGTTATGGTAGCAGTTACCACTCAGTACACCGGGAAACCCTCGGTGCCAGCAAGGACCAGTTACGTTTGTTGTAAGTTGCAGCCACTAATACGATTAAAGAAGAAGAGACAGCGTCCACCTGGCAATATAATCCTACCGAGCTAAATTCAAGCGGCATTAAAACAGAGTCGCTCGCATTCTCGGCCTATATCTACGATTACACAGCCAGCCAACTCTCTTGGCGGAGATAGAACCGATTATTCTACCAGCGCACACCGGTTGCAGTCGAAAGTTCCATCGTAACGTGACGACCGAACCCGACAGGACCGAAAGTTTTCGACCCGAAACTCCTGCGGACGACTCGCCCTCGCAAGTTTCGCGGAATCTCTCTATTTGTCCGTCGCGAGCACCTCACCGTGATTCCATCTTCCGCGGATTTCTCCGGCCGCATACGCCATCAATGACGAACGATCGCGCCGCGATCGTTATTTGCGCGTGCACGGTCGCGGTGTATGTATTTTCCTGCGTTTCGTAAAATTTCAACTAGGAAACAAATTGATACTAGTTGCAATTTATGTTCACCGTAAACTATGGTTTTGATTTTCGTTGGAAGATTTGGCAAACATCAATATTCCTTGATATAATAAAAACAGCACGTGTACTGATTTAATACGAATATCGAATCATACAAAACATCTCCGATTTATTTTATTTTTAATAGAATAATGTACGATTTACTATTAATATTGATAGCCATTTCTAATATTTGAAATATTTTATTATGCACGTCGCAGTGATCTGCCGATAATTGTTCCAAATTAATTAATATTATTATCATAAAGTCTAATAAAATTAGAGATTAAATTTTATTAGTTACATTAGATCAATCAAGTTTAATTTTCTTGGCCGTCTTCTCATTACATTTTCATAATCTCGAATTTAATCAAGTATTAGAATCTTCTGTTACGACAGGCAAAATAATCATTAATCAGCGAAGAAGATTATATCCAGTCAAAGTGGGTCTTGGCGTCTAATAATATTTTTTGTAATATTTAAATTTTATAATTTCCAGTTCAAGCAAAACTGCGCGCTAATTAATTATTTGTCGGTCTTGAAATACAGTTTCCTAAACTGAAACTTAAGTACGTAATATCACCAATTAAATTGACAAGCAATTTAATATTATTGATGCTAATAAGTATCTTTAAAACACTGTAAAGAATTTATTGCAAAAAATATTATCTCAGCCGGAATTCAAATCTGGTTCTTCCTCGTTTCATCGGACGTTTTATCAATTTAATCACCGAGGTATATACCACTAAGTTAATAGCAATAATTTCAAGAAAATAATTATTGTTCTCTATAACATACATTTTTGTTTGTATGTGTGTGCGTGTGTGTGTGTATGTCATATGTGACATAATATCTATCATTATAATACATGTTTATAAAAAAGAAAAAAAATATTATAAATCAGTAGTGTGCTATTATGAAAGCTTCAAGCAGGAGCATTTCACTTAACGACATCATTTAACTCAACCGGATACGTCAAACAAAACAACGTTCGTTGCAAAACAGAATGAAATTCTGAGTGATTTATATTCGAGCTATTCGCTATCGGTTATATGCACCCTTCACTAAAATGTAAAATACGAATACGATCGACACCGGACGCATTTTTCACCATTTGTTCACATCCTGCCTGTGAATTTTTTAAACGCCCGACGAGGATGCGCAATCTAAGGGCCGCCATCGGCGCGAGCCAATATTATTTGACCTGACAGAGTCATCCAGCCGATAAAAAGCTCAGTCCGACATCGCGCTAGACGGACAGCTCTATCGATTTTCAACCTGAATGTTTCATACGACCACGTTTGGCTCTCTATCCGGCTAATCGATTTTTCCATGAAATTTCAAGTAGTCTATAACAAATTAAACTTTTTATATCGGGCGAGCTCAGTGTTATACCATCCTTTCGTATCCTTTCCGGACGCGTCACGCCCGTTGATCTGTACGTTACTTGATTGAATTATTAAGCCTATTCGGGTGCGAAAAATAGATTCTGGTAGCTTGACTAATTACGGCCTCGTAAATAATGGGACCGATCTACTACACCGCAGTTCACCATCGGCCGTCAAGGGGTAGTGCAGCCGCGTGGCAGGGAGACGAGAGGTTCAGTGCGTTGAGTGCCCCCTGAATAAACAAATACCGAAGCTTGCTCATTATTTACGACAATACCGCGTTGCGGACTTCGTTGCGGACGCTTGACGGACAGAGGGTCGGGTTGGTTATATATCCGGCTGCGGTATGAACACGGGACGTCGTTGTGGTGCGAGCCGGGGGATGAGTTCCGGTGACCTCGCCACCCTCAGGCTGACGGCAAGGCGCGATGAATAACGAAAATATCCGCGTCCACGCGAGTTCCTCAGTTGCCGGTCCGTCTAACGCGCGGTTTCAACGCCGAGAAACGTGGCGCAAGTTTGTTTTCGCTGTCGGCACGGAGAAGGATGCTGTTAAATCCTCGAAGGTTACCCGCAAAAAAAAAATCTGACATCCTCGTCCGCGTAAACTGGTTCGTAAATCATTCGCGTAAACATGACGCGGACGGATTAATTATTTTAACTATAACAAGCAGATGATGCTTAAATCTTGCAGATTAATTTTCAATATGCGCAACTATTATAACAAAATAAATATCAACAAGAAATGCGAATTAATTATATAACGTTAACTACATTTTCTGTTTCTCGCTTTTATAACGAATGAAAAACAAGCTTATTATCTACATTTCCTGCATGAAATTAACGGTAAAAGAGGATATACATGCATAAATATAATATTTTAATAAAACATTTGATAATTATTCCCCGTAACAAGGATCAAATGTCAGTAAGACACGTACAATTTGTTACAATGTACATCTCTTTTCCCAAAAATTTAACGAGCGTAAACGCAATGCAATTTTACGTTATTAAACATTTACAAACGAATTTTTCTCGTATTCTGAAAACATGAAAAATAGATGATGGCGTCGAAAAGGTCAGTCATATCAATTAAAAGAGATGTCGGATATCACGGAATATAACGGAAATAATTATACGTATAATGAAAATCCGGAAATATATCGGCCGCTGTTCACGGACGAACGACTGTGCCCCCGCATATATTAGTACAGCTTTATAATTATTTCTTCCGATTAAACTAGTAAAGCCAAACTTCCATAAACTCTCCCTCCTTTTCCTCTCCATATTTTTCGCGAAAGTATTGGAATTTTTTCAGCCCCAGTGGATATCGGGTATTCCTGGAGTTCGCCGATACCTGATACCGAGGTATCTGGAAAGCAGACGAAAGCTGGCTGTTTTTTTTTTTTTACGAATAACGTGATATTATTTTACGTTCATTTACGCCGTCGCGGCTGTTCCAACAAAACATAAATATGCGTTAAAGCAAACGAGACACGCCGTGCCAGGCAAAATATTAATTGAAAATTATTGATACTCCGACGAACGCTTCGTTCGGGCAAACGCGAGGCACGTTAACATTATTTTTGCGCGGTATATAATTACCGTTATTTATACTCGATTATATGCGCTTCCTTTTACGGCGCTTTCGCGTTACTGTTGAACGCAGGCCAAGCTTAGTCATTTTTTTTTTAATTCAATCGAAGATAGCAAGACTAGCCGCAGGTAGAGCGAAACCGCCGACCGCTATGAATTACGAGAGTCATTAAAGGAACACAGGGTATTGATTAAAATATCGCGTGTCATATATTTTCTGCCCGACGGCGGAACAGGCAGCAAAGATTCTCGTATTGACCGTCCGCTATAATGTGTCAGCCAAGCCGTAAAGACGATCGCGATTGATCTCGAAGAAAACGTATATTTCCATCACGCGTCTGTGACGCAGAAAAGCCCCGCGCAACCTCTCGAAAACGTATAACCGAAACAGGCATCGCGCACTGTAAACACGGAAAGTCCATTAACAATTTTAGGATCGTATTTTTGCAGGCCGCTGCCGGAATACAGATGCGTCCGCCATCGCGCGCAAAATACGTCGATATAATGGATATAAATATATTTATATATGACACACCAGGGTGCCGGTGCGCCCCGATAAATCATGTGGTTGTTATATTAATTACGTTCCGAATTGAAAGCGTGTTTCCAATGTTACCTCGGAGAAAGTCCAGATTTGTATGCAACGGTTGCTGTAATATTTATTGAGGATATACAGTTATATACAGACGATTGCATATACGTACAATAATATAATATTATAAATCCGCCAGATTACACCATATACCGTTTCAATCAAAAAATCAATTGTGACTAATGGGATCTTGTAGCCTGATATCATTTAAATTAGAGCTGCTGTGTGAAACGAGCTTGCTCGTATGTGCGCTAGGTGTTACGTATCGCGTATTCTCGTAAAAACCGGCTCCGGAACCCTTAACATGCGACGGACTGAAGACATTTGTTAGTCGACGTTGAGATTTACGAGTTACAACTTACTTTCGAGAAACCCCCTATCAGGACGTACACCGCAGGTAGCAAAGTCAGGTGGCGCAGGATGGCGAAGGATAGACCTCCCCCCTCTCGTGTCTCTGAAGCAATCCTCGTCGGTTATATGTATCTCTCATGACTCAATAATGAAACATTGCTCGCATTAAATGACATTTGTTTACTGAAAACGCGATGAAATTATCACCAGATTATATCGAAAATTTTTTACGTTCAACAATATTGTTACCGTTATTATATAACTGTAATAATTAATCATAAAAACAAGACATACACAAATATATATTGTAAAATTATTTCTCTTGAATATAATTCTAGATGACTTGTAATGTTGTATACTCGCTTACGCGAACAGTGCCTATAATCGAACAGTATTAAAGTCATTAGATTTCTAAAGTACCGCAATTGATTGCAGAAATATCGCATCAAAATGGCCGAAATGCACACAGTACACGATTTCAAGCATGTGGTGGATTGATGATGTTCATCTTTTAAATTGTACTATACTTACTCGTCCCTTCGTGCACTTTTACATGCACTAAACTTCTACAATAAATAAATCTATATTAAACTAAATAATACATAAATTAAGCATTTATACATATTTTTTTTATCATAAATGAACTAATTACAATTAATAAACATTTATTTACGTACTTGATAGCTTTATTTTCCAAAATAAAGTATGTATACATAAATGCATAAATTTGAATGGTCGTATTTCGCGTCAAAATGGATGTGAGTTTGCGGTACTTTAGAAATCTGGTGATTTTAAACAGTATATACAGTGTATGTATGTATATATATATATATATATATATCGAACGAAAAGTTAAAAACATTTGTTGCGAGCGTAGCTCGATTTATTTATTTGGTAGATGCGCAAGGAGTATGTCCCGTTCGTCAATCTGCTGCCACCGACCGATGAGAATGGTTGTTATATCTAGATATTTTTTCTGCGTCATAGGTAATTTTGTTGATTGATAAATCTTAAAACAACAGCATAGATTTCTCACTTCTTCGTGAGCACAGAAAATTATTCCTTGGTATGTATACTTATAATAAATTCGACTTAATTTTCAAAATTGTTACGGATTTATCGATTTTTCGTTTGATTTTGAATGCATTAAAGATCTCTGTATCCGGATACTAAAAGAATCTTATTACCGGACACTACTGTGTGTTTCGTTTATTGATTATGTATTCTCTGAGTGGATAATCATTGATATCAATGCCAAAAAAAAAAAAATAGTAATCGCCGACATCAAATTATTCAAAATGCAAAAACATATGTAATTTGCCTTGAAAACAACGAGGAAGATTGGATCCAATGCTATATGGAATTGGCATACGAAGCATGTGCGGACATTTCTGAAACCAAACAAGAGTTGTGTGCCATGCAAATTATTTTAAAAATACTTTTAGCATTTTCTGATATGTCCGATTATAGGGAACTTTCTCCAAAACTGTAATTCAAAGTGGCTGTAAAAAATATCCATTAATGTTTATTTCTACTTACAGTAAATCATCGAAACTTTTTATTTTCCCACGAAATATGTCAAATTTGATTTACAAATTAAAATATATCATATAGATTTAGTTGTTTTGTTTTCATTCATTTTCAAAAAACCGGAAGTGTCTGATAGTAGGGGACTTCCCCCTACATCACTTGCATAATATCTACTGACATTTTCGGCATCGTAATAATCTCAGCCTAGAACAGTATCGACAAGTATGCGATTATATAACGAGAGATATAAGCATTTCCCGTATCTAGTCACCATTTAAGCCCAGATCGCCCCGTAACAGTACAAAGAGTAATTCGATTTGACCATTCGATTGGAGCCTCGAGAGTACGCGAGCGTCGATCGCGATTGTCACTTGACAATGAGCCATTGTCAAGTCAATGCACGAAGCGAGATTAAATCTGACTCGAGGTCGTTGCAGCTGGCACTTTAGCGATCTCGATCCCGATCAGGATGAAAACGAATTCCATTGACCCTTTTTGCACCCTATCGCCATTTATATATCATTGTCTCCGTCGACAATGATCTACAGATGACACGTGCGGCTATTTGCGGCATAAGCCGTTAAAATTTAGACAGCCCGTATACTAGCTTCGTGGAAAATTCAATTAAATATTATTCCGCTACAATGCACCACGCGTACAAGCCGCTCGCGCACGCGAGATAATATATAATATTTAAAATTCTCTACAACGATTCGCGAATTGCGCGCATTGCAATTGCTAAAAGGTAAAAAATTAATTACGGATGACACGTGCGGTCACTTGCGGCGTGGGTCGTTAAAATTTAAACAAAGCGCAGCTCGCAACAGCAGGGATTCAATTAAATATTATCATGCTACGGTGAACCGGTCGTTTATCATATTTGCGAGATAATACAACGTTTCGCGAATTCTACGCATCCGACGATCGCCCGAAGGCAGAAAGTTGATTACGGGCTGTTGCCCGTTTGTAAATACAAAAGTACGTCGTTACGTAAAAACCGCATGAAAGCGCGGCCCGCAATATTCGAGCAACAATACCGGGATAGTTACAAAGATCATCGTTTATTTGAAAATTTAAATGGCAATTACTATTTCTCTAAATTACCTTTCCGATTTCCAATGTAAAATGAAAAATTGGAAAAGTGCAATATGCGCACAATTAGGAAAGATTTGTGTGCAAAGAACGTAATTAGTGATACTTATAATTGACTACTGTGCACAAAAAGAATCGAATACGTGACATATTATCGATAATAATGCTTTCCTATATAAGCAAATATTACATTTATTAACGTTATTGCATATAATAAAAATGTTTTCGCATTTTACTGAAGAAATATGCACTTCAATAATGCTATTTGTAAATCTTAACTTAATTTTTTTTATCTAAAGATTCCTGAATCTTTCAATTAGTCGAATTTTTTGTAAATAATTGACAATCCCTAACAGCATAAGATGTCCTCAGGATGATGCTGAATACGTTCTGAATATCCTGGAATATATGTGTGTATGTTTTAAGACATTATATTAAGATGTTTCAGAGAATATCATAAGGGCTAGCAAAAAAAGCGCTTAAAACTGTTCTACATATTGTCATAACATTTTACTCCAAAATCCTAAAGATGTCCATTTGTAATTTTCGGAATTTTTTGAATATTTCTGATATTCTAAGACTGCCGCTAAATGATATGATAATGAAATGATTTCTCATAAAATTTAATCAAATATTCTACATATATAATCAAAGCTCAGGCATGTTATAATTATTGTACGTCGTTTTCGCATACATTTAATATAAAACATGATTATATTTTCATACCAACCAAGCTAATGAATATAATAATATTTTGTGAAATGTTTCACTCTCGCAAAATAATAGAATTGTCCCAAAAATTACATGTTTTTTAGGACTATGGATTTGAATGTATGCAAAATATAATGAGACGCTCATTTGACAGTCCATAAGATATTATAAATAAATTTCTGGATTATAACAGATAGTATCCATAATATCTCGAGATTGGATGTTCATAGGACGTATTTGCTCTTAAAAACTTTTAAAGTTAATCTCATTCTGAAGAGTGAAATCTTACTCTTAAAGATTGAAAATTGAGCTACTCTTTTTCAACACTGACTTAATTTTCACTCTTTAGAATAAGATTCTATTTCAAAGAATTTAGAGAATGTGCTATTAGAGAATCGAAAGACTTGAATAACAAGGACAAAGAAACGTTCATGTAATGCGAATGGAGATATGCAATCTGTCAAAATAAATCATTAGAAGTTGTATATCAGCCATGACGTTACACAAACAATCTCCCGATTAAGAAGTAAAGAGAAACGGATAGAGAGGTTTTTTTTTAAGTTACGACAAGTTCCAACTGGAGGAAGAGACTTGTTGAGGGGGAATTCGTTGGCGATGTCGTCGCGCTTGTCATCGACGTCATCGAGTTTCCCTCGAGGATTCCAAGAGAGAAAGAGAAACAATTCCGTTTATGCGCGGCACACATGTACTTGACAACGAGCTGCATAAACCAAGGCTCTCGAAAGTAAATTAAAAGTTTCTGCGAGTCTTCTGCGAAACTTTCAACGGCTTTCACAGTATAACGCGCCGTCTGTGTGGCGTCTATGTATTTTTAAGGAACGCCATTAAATTTAATCTCGTTTCTGTGAAATACGTCATAAAGTGCGAACATCTTAAAACGACGTCAGCAACTTTTTTATTTTATTGTATAACTGCTAGTTAGAATTGTCAAAAGTACTAAAATGTTAACTATATATAATTAATTAATTATTATTAATTACATATAAATATCCATATAATTCTGCTGTAGAGACAAAAAAAATATGAACGAAGAATCCTATATCCACGAATAATATAGAACAGCTGGATTTCTATTACGCAACTTGCTTTGGGGGACGAGTGTATAGTGGCATACGCATCAACAGTACAGTATTCGCTGTGAATGAAAGATGACCGATCACTGAAAAGCGTCATCCTTCCAGGTGGATCGTGCAACACTCATGGAAATTTAATGCAAAATATCGAACGTGAAGAAAGCGAGATCCGTTCTCGCACCGAGTTTCGGAGCACACTGAAGAAAACCGAGGACTGTAGCATCCTTTTCGCGGACGAGTTCACGGCGAATACACGTCGGTCGCACGAATTATATCCACGTCCGTGTGTATACTCCTATGGAGAATCGTCTTCCGTTTCGGCGCATCGAAAAATAAATCTCTCACTAGTGTGCTACGATGGTCTGGACTGCCTGTCGATACATCGGCATTATGCAATACGTTTAGGCGTTACACTGTGACCAAGAAACGACAAGGAGGAAAAAAGGAATAAACGTGATATCCGCAGATGAACTGTACCTTCCTGAATGCTTAGATAAACGACGAACGTGCTTATATAATGTATACGACCTATCTGTTATGCGCGTGCATCCTAGCGACGAATCCCGCGTCACTGTGACAAAATCTGACTACTTTATCCGCAAGCTCGAAGTTGCATTAATTCACTTTGGATGCGCTGCACTTTGGAGAAAACGCGAGTATACAGCGGAGGTATCTTGGATTTAATGCTCGTGGAACTATCCGTCGATACCGCTCACGAAGCTTATAATGCGATACTTAAGTTGGTAAATATCGGGTTTCCGCGAGAAGCTCGCCCGAAGCGAACTTGCAAATGGTTGATTAGCGGAAAATGCTTTGACTTTATTATTAATTAATAGTTAGTACCCATTATCGCATTTTCTTCCTATCCTGCTTTACCTGCAAGACTTCCTTCTATCATATTTAAGTTTAACTTTAGTAAATTACATAAACGAAATAGCTAGTTGTATGAATTTTCATGCAACAATATCAATTAGACAGATTCAATGTTGAAAGAAAAATAAAAATAGCTGTTTTTGAATGAGTGCAGTTGGGATTTCAACTATACATTCTTATTTTACAAATATTTTACAGTTCTTTACGGAAAGAATTTTGTTGAGGTATCTAAAAATTTAGATATAGATTTAAAAATAATTTTGCTGGATCATCAAAATAATTATCTACAATGTATAGACATTGATAACAATACCACAAAAAGTTTTAACATTCTAGCAAGTTTGAATGTACTACCTTATTTTATGGTCCAAACAAAATTATTTTCTGTATCTAGTTGAATTGTTAGATACTTCAGCAAAACCGTCTTTTTCGTGTTATTATCCTTTCTTTTCGTGACATGATATTCATTCTTGAAATCGTGGTGTATATCAATAATATTCGCGGGCATTTTGTAGTGTCGAAGTAAGCACGGCATGATCCACGAAGGTGGACCCGCCATCGTAGTTGCAGCAGCTGGGTCATTTGTCGGTGATGGCACCCACGGGAAATCACGTGATCGAGTCTCACTCTCTGTGTGATTGCCACTTTGTGGACGATCGATTCCTCGAAACGCCCACAATGCTCCATTTAATATGAGCCGAATGCTGCAGAGCCGAATGCACAATTCAATATTAATACGGCCGGACTCTACTTGTACATCCCCATACGCCTGAGTATGCCAACTTGGTACAAGTATGCGAAAGGTTGGACGATAAATTTCTCCGTCTCGGAAGATACAAGATCATCAAATATATCTATCTAATTTGCATATTTTATTACTTTCGCATCGCGTTGCAACACTCCCATTTTACAATTATGGAATCAATCAAGGGAGGCTCAAGTAGCTTTTGGATATTAAAAACACATGAATCGTATTAATTATTGCGTGAAGAAGTTCGTATAGATATTATGATATTTTAATTTATTTCAGCCTTACTATGACATTCATATGAATGATTCTAAAATATCTTAGCCTTAGAATACGATTTTGCATTTGTCATGATTTCAGAATTAACATCAGAAGGA
>Ga0157363_1003834_pt1 | contig 13721 bp, 10 predicted proteins | sample AttsexASBM1_FD_111477 | JGI IMG/M metagenome (GOLD analysis project Ga0157363, IMG submission 111477) | Fungus gardens microbial communities from leaf cutter ant in Ribeirão Preto, State of São Paulo, Brazil - Atta sexdens ASBM1 | ecosystem: Host-associated > Fungi > Mycelium > Unclassified ...
CAATAATTAAATCTAAATATATAAATTTAGAAAACAAGAAATAAGAATAAGAAATCTATATATGAACTTAATATTATTTTTAAGTTCTTATTTATATCATATAATAATTTTGAACATTTATTGTGCGTCTATCGATTGTAAAACTACTATACTGTTTAAAAATAATGATAATCTCGCGAGCGCGTTTTCCTCTTGATCAATGATTAAATGAAGAATTGTTTTCACGAACATTATTCGTTCGCGCACAACTGACCGAACATTAATCGCCGCGGTAACCGGTGACAGTAGCTATCGATCGATTAGACATCGGAAACCTATGCGTGGTACCAATAATGATCCGTCATTTGTACATATAACGAGATGAATCAATCCTGCGTGATCAAAATACTAAATTATTAACAAATCACTATAAATCAATTGTCATTAAATTGTCATAAAATCATAGCAAAAAGTGTAGAAATCGAGAATATATAAAATGAGTAAAATTTGTATAAAATCAGTAATTAATTACGCAATTAATAACACTATTGTTGAAATTTATTTATTCCAAGATAAATATATATATTAATGTGCATGAACAAAGTCTATTATTTTACATCAAAATAAAATGTTAAATATTCTCAATATATTTTATTAATATGAAAAGTATAGTATAATATATCTTTCATCTCTACACTATATAATCTTGTAATGTATGAACCAATAAGTGACAGGATAAGGAGCAACCAAGCGCGATTCCCGTAGTCGTATCGGAAATCGGTCTCGAGTGCAATATGAGTCCTCAGGACGTGACGTATAGTAAAGCGAGATCCGGTAAGGCAAGAATAAGAAATCGCGCGCGAGGCAACGGTGAAGGAAAATACGAGTCTGGCAGTCCGTAATTCCGCGACAGCTGAATCACCTGTGCGGTAAGTAGATATCGGTTACCGGCGATCTTTATGCGCGCACATATACGCGCATTTCGAGATTTCCTACTGCTGTCACGCAGTATTGTTTTACCTTTGATTGTGCGCGGTCGTTACGCGTTCAGTCATGGCGACCTGACGAGATCCGAATACCTTCGCTACCGATCTCCTTTGTAAGTGCCTGACAGCTCGTCTTTCGCCGGAGAATAAAGTGTTCGAGTGACGTCAATTTCGTCTCCCGCTCCTTCCGGGTATGGTCTTGAATTCCTACAGAACAATGCTCGTCGATCCTTACGCAACAACTATGCTTGTTCTGCACTGTTACTCTTATATCTCTTTAATATAAATTTTTTACATTAGAATTATTTTTATAAAATTTCTTTTTTTATATTGAAGCTATGTGACGACTAGGAAAGCAATTTTTCGATAGAAAAATTTCTAAATTTAAATTTTTTATCAAATAAAATTGTGTTTAGTGATAAAATGAAAAAATTAATTAAACTTTTCATCAATTTATAATATTATGAAAAAAATGAAGTGCAAAAAATTTTAAATATCCTTTTCTTCAATTTTTCTTATATTTAGAATCAAATAAAAATTGTACCTGATTGTTTATAGCACTTGATCTGATATTTCTTTTGTAAAATTAATGAAATTTGATAGCGGACAATGGCCACCAACAAGGCATAGCCATAGTTCTGCGAAACAGATCGTGTCATCGAGGAGGCAGTAATAACTTTGCCAAATGACGTGCGGACTAAAGGGGCATGCATCATGATCCGATACTAATGCGCGTATATCTGGCGTACGATGCAACCTACCGCGCTCGTATCGTTATCATCGATGCGATCAATCCCACTCAATTAGCCTGATCATTGATTATTGCCCCGTGTAATGTCGCGATCCGCTTCGTGCGCCCACACACCGGGGGAATCTGTCCGCAATTAATATAGCGGGGGAGGAAGCGGAGAGACTTGTAAACTATGGCTTCTGGTCAAGACATGTGATACTTGAACGCAATGAATCCGTTCAAAGTCAATGCATTGCCGTCATTTGACTAATCGACATGTGCTCATATCCAATATCAATTTCTGTTATTAGATATTCGGTAACGATATCTAAATGCGGAATCAATTTACATTACGCTCTAAACATTAAGTTTTATTAAATCAGTTATTATAAATAAATGGATTGATTTTTTTAATTATAGATTAAATTTATCATTAATGAAAAATTATGTTTTTACATAAATCATTTTTTAAAAATTTAAAAATATAATATAAAAATATAATATAAAAATATATTGTTATTATATTTTCATATTCACATATGATTTTCTTCATTCTATTTGATATATTTTTTAAAGTTTAAAAAAATTATTGCTATATTAAAAAAATTTTTTCGAAAAAAAAATTTTTTTATCCTCTTACATTAAAAAATTGTCATATTTCTTTTTTTTTAAAAGAATATTACAGTTTAAAGGAGAAAGACAAACGAACAAATAAAGATACCAAAGATAGACGAATAAAAAGACAAGGTAAGTCGAAGAAAAATAATGAGACGAAACGAGGCAGCTCACGGCGCCGACCACAAACCGAGGGCGATATACAGGGAGCCGCGATTAATCCGGATTTCAGCGTCAATCCGATAGACGAAACGCTTGAAACGTCCGGTACCTCGTATTCGCCGTTTCACCGGCCGCGCTACCGCCGTGATATCGAATGTCACTCGCAGGATCCGTCATTTCGTCCGGGTCGATTCGACCGCACGTCATTGCGGTAAGATCTCCGTCTATCCCCTGGACCAGCCCTGATTTTCCGCCCAGGCGTTTCATCGAAATTCCGTTGAATTCACCGACACCGCATCAGGGACCAGTGGCACGGGGATGTATACCTGAAGCTACATCGGCTAGCTGCATCAACCCGTTATTGCTTGCAACGTGAGGATTCGAATATTCAGCCATCTCAAGCGCGACGTCGTTCGTTCGCCATTACAACTGAATTAGATGAATAAATGGAATTTAAGATAATGTAGAACAAATGACGAATATTTCATGCATAAAAATTATAAGTATGTATACCATACTTGAGTTTATATACACCAAATGTTGTCGATGATCAATTTAATCAATGGATGTATTATTATCTCAGCTTCAGTTTACATTTGCATTTAAGTCCGGTAGTAAGCGATTCGCAGTTTGTATAACTACAGAAAAATGTACTTAGAATTTACATTTAAGAATATTATTAGACATCAAGATCTCTACCTTGACTGTCCTTTTTTTACTTATTTAATTCATATATTGATCTAGATTAATTTATTATCATTTCAACTTTCCCATCATTTATGAATCTTATGATCAATATAGAGTTGTTTCTTAGTAAAACTTGGATGAAATGTCTTATTTTGCAATTCGATTGAAATCTCTCCATTTTGCTTCATTCGCAATGCACTGCAGCAGTATAATACGATATTCAAAAGAAACTTGGAGGATCATTAAAGAGATTGTCGTGATACTATTACGGAAAAGGCCAACGTCAGAATTCACCGTAATGATCTCGTTGCGACGTGCAGCCGGTTTCTCCGACATCTAGGGGAATTACGAATCGGCCAGAAATCCGGAGCACGGAGGTAGTCGCGACATGTAGCACTGCTCAGGCTATAGTAATAGAACGAGATCTATCTATGCGGACGCATTGTCTATAGCCTCGTCGCGGAGGGTGGTATTGTGTGACGTCATCATTTGCATACGACGCACCGTTGCGGCTGTTTCCAGGCCGCCACCCTCACCCTCTTCCTCTCTCTCTCTCTCTCTCTCTCTCTCTCTCTCTTTCTCTCTCCATGTCTCTTCCCGCTATCTCCCTTTATCCCTTTACACCGCCCTCCTACGGACTCTCTCTCCTTCTGTCGACCCTTTCTCCGTTTCACTCCCTGGATGCCCACCTAACCCGACGTCGCCTACGTCCCATACCCGTTGTCGTCTATGTCCCGTATCTATCTAATTATTGTCGCGGACCTCGGACCAGTCCGGTCGCCGTGATATACCGCATGCTAATAAGCGGCTAAAGACCGGGGACCGTGCCAGGCCGGCCATAAATCGTAACGACCGATTTTGCGTCGCCGTGAAGCACCCCGCCGACGATCGTCTTGGAAGAGCCTCGTGGGACGCTCTCGCGCGACGCCGGTGTTGTTAACATCCTCGTCGTCGTCATTTATTCAATGTATGTCTGTTCTTACTACTCAACTCTGAGAAGGATGTCTTGCTGAAAATCTCGCAGAATTTGCTCGATGGAGAGGCGAGGAAACGTTTAATATGTTGATTTTCTGAACGTGTTTTTCTTCCGATACGCAATGCGTCGGAGTTTCCAATGTCATCTTTGACCGTGATTTGATTCATGTTTATGACATTTAAGAAAATTCATCTTTATTATTTATCAAATGTTAAAGCAAATGACGCTCATGAATGTTGTGAGCGTAAATCGGACTGCACAATATAACAACGAATTGAATATTAATATTACGACCTATTTTTTTATTATCAAGAAGAAAAGTATAAAAAATAATATTCAATTACGATGGATGACATTAGAAATTATAAATTAAAATATTTAAATCAAATAAATAATTTGATTTTCAATCTTAATCCTAATCTTAATTCCTTATTTCGTTATATCGGATTCGTTATATCCGTAATAGATGCACAATTATGAGAAAGAGCAGAGATTGCGATGCGCGTCAGCAATCGCTATGTTTCCTGCAACGTGACCTACGCGCACTACTATCTTCCCCGAGCACACGTTCGTATGCGCGATGTCAAGATACAACACAATAGCCCGAGACCTTTGATTTCAAGCAATGCTGCATCCTGAATAGAACACACGAAATCAGGAGCGGCGTGACGCCGGGATCGGCACGGATCGAGAAATGCATATATCGATACGTGCGATCGACGCGAGACGTGCGGTCAGGCTGTACACAAGCCAATCCTGTTTAGCCGTCTGACTCTCGTCCTGGTTTCAATGCGGGCTCATCTCTCTCCGCGAGAAGGAGAGAGAGGGTGAGAGTGTGTGGGGTTGCCGCACACGGTGTGTTTCGGCCGCTCGACCCCTGCGCGTGATGCAACACTGACCACACATCAATTCACTGCAAATGGACATCAATACTGGTAATTAATACATCGCGCCTCTCGCTCGGTTCCTCTCTTCTGCGTCCGCGGCATTGCCTCCACTCTCCCTCGCATTGCCACCCCACCTTTTGCTGCTGCCGCTGCTCTTCCTCCTCCTCTTCCTCCTCTGATTCACCCCGACCGTTTGCACGATCATCGAAATGCGCGGGATTTTAGCTCGGGATTTGCATGTAAGTGATACGCGTGTTGGCGGATCCGATTGACGGCTCTCCCGGCACATAGTTAGCGGGAGAGTTTGCAACTCAGCCGCGGGCTATAAACGTACGCGGCGTAGTGAGTGCAGGACGCATTCCACCGTGGAAATATGACGGAGCAAAATTCGATTTCCGGCCGCTCTCTGCGATTCGCGAGAACGCGAATCACATGCTCCGGTTTCATAACTTTAAGGAGAGAGAGAGAGAGAGAGAAACGGGGAGAAAAAGGTCACATACGACCCTTGCGATTTACTCGCGCGCGGTGGTTTTAATCGAGCGCTATTGGTGTGCTGCGATTTCATCCCATCCTCGAAAGGAATCAGAGAAAATCGTTAATGAGGAAAGCTCTTTGATTTAAAATGCGGCATGGATGTTTTTCTGCGATTTCTTTGCTCCCGCTTGATTGCGGATCTCGATATGCCGCCGATGATTGAGATAAAAATGAGAGATAATAATTCTACCATATATTATCGTAATTTAAAGAACTTTATCATAACGAATTAAATTACGTAATGCACAGGCAAAGATTATTATTAATGGAATTCATATAAACATTAATAAGTACTAACTCGTTAAAGATTTTACAAAAACAATCTTTCAGTGGTAAAAACATTTATTTAGTAATATTTTTAACTTTAAAAACGTTATCAATTATTCGAAATAATAATATTTAATATTTGTAAAAGATTTTTTTTCTAATATAAAAATTTTTGGATAGAAAAAATCTTTGAATTTGAATTTGAGGCTCTCGCAACTTAATCCGTAATAAACGTTGTACATAAAAATATATGATGCCTGCGTAACAAGAAAGCGTAATTATTGTCATTCCACATCGTTTATTAAAAAATTAGACGATTTCAGCGTAGAATGCGTCAACCTATTTTTGAGCGTACCGTTTTTATAATCGAGATGAAAGAATAATGACGGTCGGGACAATGCACGATCGGCGGTGGACGGCTGCGAAATCGGCTTTACTGGCCTTGTATTATCACCGGCGAAAAGTCCTTCCTGCATCCCAGCCAAAGAGACGGCCGTACTCTCGCAGCCGTGCATTTACGAAATTACCGTATACGTATGAGACAATTCCATCGCCCGCGTACGTCGCGAAAAAGGTCCGCGGAAATCCGTGCGTCGCAATTTATCTGAGTAATACGATTTAACGTGCTCGCCGGGTGGCAAACGAACAGGGTGGTGAACGGACCGTAGGCGCGGAGAGTGGTATACATACATGGATGGGCGTATACGACTGCGACTGGGGAGAACCGTACGGTCGACATATCGTCCGCGGAGAGGCGATAAATAAAAATACATCAAGTGCAACCTTTTACGCCGCAAATTGATACACATATTGCCGGCTGCGTCGCCGTATCGAGTAACGGGTGCTTCCAACGAGTGACTCCTACCACTTCACTGTGATTCGCATTTTTCATAAACATACGTATTGTACGTATCGTAAAATGCAGTTGCATGATTAAAAAATACGATTGGAATCATGCTAATGCAATATTTTGATCACTAGAAAAGTATAAGTATTGGAACAATTAAGAATCTCTAATGAATAATACTCTATTCAAATATTTCCTATTCAAATTCATGACAATGTTGATATTGTTAAACGCCATGAAATAATTCACAAAGTATTCAGTAGTATTTATTAGAATAAGCAGCATATATACTATTTATATAAAAAACATAATGATAAAAATATTGTAATTACATGATCGCGCAATTCATCGGGATAAAGTGAGATACGTCTCTTATTGTTAATGCGACACGTCGCGGAACGAAAACGTTATGAAAACATCGATAAATCTCATTACATGAGCAGAGTGAAAAGCTCCACCCGGTAGATCGAGCGAAACGGTGATCGTGCAAAGCTCGCAGGATGCACAAATTGGTTATCAAAGGATATTACCGCACGCTGCAGCACCGATACACACTCGATTTGATGTGTCGACGGTGCTCTCAGCGCGTTCCGGCCCCGAGAAGAGGAAGAGAAAATATTTGCGCGTACTTCGGCTCTATCGGATTTCCCGCTTGTGGCACGAGGTTTTTATTAAAAGCTCTCCCGACCCCAAGCCAAATCCGATTTGTGCTTCGATTCATCCCGGCTATCGAACAACGACATCAGATCCATTTTTAATATACGCGGACGCCTCTTCCAAACGGAAGATTTGTTTATTTATTCGACCAATTATTAGTTGGTTTTTTTTTTTCAAAGAATAGTATTTTATTTTTTAATAGGAGATTTGTATTGAAATGATAATTGCTAATAATCTTTTTTATACAAATGTTCCTAAAAATATTATCATCATTCATTGTAATATTTTATGACTCTCCTTTTGTAAAGAATAAAATTGGATCTACCCAAGCAGAAACAATAAATCATAAATAATATTAAAATGACGTTACATGAATCGCAAATGATTAAAAAGTGGTTTTTAGTGATCATTTTGGAGTCATTTTGTCATCACTTTGATGTCATAATTTGTATTCCGGCTAAAACTCAATTAATATGTCAATTATTTATTGCAAAAGTAACTTTGATCATTTGTCGAATTAATCATTCTTATAAAGTATTTGAAAGAAAATCCCACGGAATAACCCGAACTTTTTCCACACCGCAAAAGGGACGGAGAACTATCGCGTCTGCTATAACTCAGGATGAGGCGCACGTGTCGCAGTGCGATCGGACAATCGAATCATTAATTGATTTGATTGATTGTATCTGCGCACGTTGACGGTTGCACATGTTGAATAGGCAGAGCAGTATCGCACTGGCTCGGTTGCGGTATGTCCAGCGGATTCGTATGTAACCCAACCGCCGCGCCACCCGTCCATCCACACACACAGTAGATATCGCGTGCACGTGTATACACGCGTATCGTCCACTCGCGCAACGACTAGCCCTGACCGGCACGTATGACCACCACCGACGACGATGACGAGCCTGGAGAGGGTTGCCCGCGGGCGCACGTGCACTGCCGACTGTCATTTGTCATCGCGGCTAATTTGCCACGTTCTGAGATACGGTGACGCCTCTGACGTGGTCATTATTAAGATGCGAATTAGTAACAATTTGCGCCGGATTTAGTCTGGACTTGATCTGTTTATGGCCCGGCCGGATTAGGCCGGCGAGCCTTACGCGTAAATCAATATTAACCGCGCTGGAGTCGCGTCGTTATCGAACGCATGGAATCGTCCACGAAACGACGACGGTAAGGTCGCAACGCCAATGCCACTTGCAGATGCACTGACGGCATTCGATGGTGTCGGAAACGCAGAATGCAGGAATCATTAGTCGCATGGTTCGACGATTCTCATTTTCAACACCTTCTCTCGAATGCTGTCTATTGCAATATACATTTAGAAATGTATAAAAATGTTAAATCAAAATTTATTTCGAAGAAAAATCAAATTTAAATCATAAGTATATGTATTGTAGTTTATTAAAATAAATAATTTCCTTGGAGTAATTGTAAAATTAAAATTTTTACGAATTTTTGTTATTTTTTGTGTATATTTCTCAACAGAATGCACTCGATATAGTTAATATACAACGTTATTGAATTCTCTATTATTTAATGCTTTTAAAGCCATTGGCGATTGTAATCAATAGTACAGTAGAGAATATATATATATATATATATATATATATATATGTATACATATCATATATCAACCGAGCAAGAAAGGATGTATCTAGGATTGCTATTGAACGAAGGGTGAGGTGCTACCGTGTACCAAGGGTGGCATTATATTGCGGCTTGTCTCGCTTCAGAAACTTTGCACTGTGGTGTCGCTTCGGCCGCACCAACGAACAGGGTAGGTAGGTTGGTGGTAGGACGAGCGACACTGGACGTAAGGGGGTGAATTGGGAAGGATGGAGCAGAAGTGCTGCCGGACTCTGAATACGACCATTCTTTACGACCACCCCGTCCAAAGATCGCCCACACACCACTGGTATTTACCCAACGACACCGACTCGCGACTTGCCGTTTCGTGGATCGAAGCGAAACAGACGGAAGCTGCTAAGAGAGAAGGAGAGAACGAAAGATGGACGTCGCGAAAGAGACGAACAGAAACAGAGAGAAAAAGAGAGACAGAGAGAGAGAGAGAGAGAGAGAGAAAGAAAGATAGATGTAGGGAGCTTCAGTGGGGCCAAGAGAGCTATCGGGTAAGAGCAAAGAGAACATGAGGGGGTAATAGAGGGAACGAGGTTTGGGGTGGTCAGGGCAAAAGGCTGGGTGTTCAGTTTGCTCGGAAAGAGGAGGCAGAGAAGGAAAGGCGAAGTGCAAGGCAAAGGGGGTGAGAGCGAGAGTCGGTCCGTGAGTTCACGTTCGTCTACCTCCCCGACGTTGCACAATACGGTGCGCCTACCCTCGACAACGTCCATAGACTGGACGCCGTATTGTCTCCGCTGAATAGGGTCTTGCAAGATTTATTTCGTATATTTCACTTGTCGTTTCAATAGCGCGATAGCGCGCTCGCTCGCGCGCACGTAGCGGCGCGAATGCCGCCTTTCTTTGGTCGCGCGGTTGCGCTCCATCCTCTGTCCTCTTCTCTTCTCGCCTATTTATCTAAGGAGCAAGTTTCCGCACGCGCTTCAACGCGTCGACAGTTTGTTCATCGTGAACTGTGTCACCAAAAGGTAACGGTCACCTCGCGACTGTAACTTGCCGACATATGCAATTATGAAGAATGAAAAGATCGACTTATTTAAGAATATACTTCTATTATTAATATATTTAGAATCTGTATTAGTCTATATTATATTATTTTTTAGTATGTATTTCTGTTACTTATTAAAATATAAAAAATTGTTCTTATTGTTGGATATATTAAGTCTATCTTTAATATATTTAGATATAAAGAATATCTTTATTGTATATCTTTATTATCATTTCTAATTTATTTAAATATTTTCTCATAGAAAATAATTAGTAATAAAAATTTATTATATGTCTAATTTTAAACAAAATTTCTTCAATTATATTTACATTTTATATTTAACATGATATAATTCATATACGACCAGTTGTATCACTTTATTTTAATAACACGAATAACTTTTGTCGGAAAGTTACACGTAATCGCAATACCAGTCGTAAATTTCCGCATTATTGTTAACAATTCAGAATCGCGTCAGTCAAGAAAAGGGTATTGTGAATTTCATTATCGCATCGCATTGGTCCGAATAAAAAAAAGTTTCGTTGAAAAAGACCATTTCGCTTTACTTATGAGAAATGGCTCGCTTAAATATTTATAATGCTTAAAAAAATTAATGGAGACCTACGTCCCCGTCATGAAGTATATTGTCGAGGGGTGTCGCTGTCTAGGCTGCCAAAGGGCTCTTTCGTAATATTAACCGCGCCACCGAGAAGGGCTCGATGTCCAGCTTTCGTTCTGCCTTTACCTTCGCGCACCTCTCTCTCATTAACTTGCTTATCCCTTTCATCTCTCAATGCCCAACGTCGTTTTTACGTCTTTGTCTTTGTTTACGCTATTTTTTTAACAGACTAAAGAAGAATGCAAGATATAACTTAATTGTCTCATACAAAAATGATAATTTGCAATTAGTGCTTTGATGAAACATTACCATTATTGATATTTTATTAATTAATTTAATATTTTTTAAACATACTTTTTAAACATACTTTTTAAACATACATAAGCATCAATATTAATCCTTAGTACACGATTTTCCTTCTTTTATTACATATGATATGTTGTTCGTGTCCTGAATTAATTTTCATCACTTTTACAAGTATACAAAAAATATTAAGTGATCATTATATATACTTTAACATTTTCAGAAAGCATTTATAAGATTAAATATTTTAAAAATTGTATATAAATATTATAATTAATTATAATTAATTATAATTAATTATGATTCTCCTAGTATTTCAAAGAAATAATGTATGTACTAAGAGTTAATATTAATTAAAATTAATATAATGCGCATATTTTATTTTTATCACATATCGATTCCTTAGAAGAGTACAAACAGTGTTAGCTGAGTAATAAAAGTGTCATGCTAATAGTAATTAATAAAAATAAATTACTGTACCTTACACTAAGAACTACACAAGCAAACTTCATAACAAAATATATTAAGATATAAGTATCTCTCTCTCTTGTGGAATATTGTAAACACAACTTTGAATGTAATTATGAAGTATTAAGAATGGGAATATTAACGGAACTAATGAGATTAACGTGAAATACAAAGATCAATTTCGCGCTCGTCCTTATCATCCTCGTAACGGACCATATACAGGGTAGAACAATAAAGCCCTTATCGTGGTCACAAATTAAAAATAATTATTTTCATGCCTAATTCTTAATAAAGCGGAAGCACGCGGGAGCTGCCTCCTCTGAGAAAACGGTGCTCATTATTCCCCACCAACGAGATTGTTGTCAATGAATTATTGGCGTTTTCGTTTTTTTTTTACAAATGTAAGCATCTCCCCTTTATTGCGCATCAACCCTTTTTCTAAAGCCCTCGCCTTGTCAAAACTCGCCTCAGGGAATAAACCTTCCCGTAAATCTCGATAGCAAAGATGTCCCGAATTCGTTTAAAAAAAAATATTTACGACAACTATCCTTATCACTGTTGTTTCAGAAATAGTTGATCTTTTTTAAATGATCATTCTACCAAAGTCAATATTTCACTTGTTAATGAACTTACATTAGTTACTAATGTAGCATTTTAAAAAGCTGCTTCACTCAAGCAGGTTTTTGAAATACAATAAAAAATTAGAATTATAATTTATGCCATATGTCACTTGCATTACATCGCTTGCTATAATTTCCAATCCTAATATCTATTTAAAATAGATGATAAACTAATAAATATATAATTAACTTTCAAATTAAATTGAGATTTTTAACATTTTAAAATACTAATATCGATAAATCTACAAAACGATTAATAATTTAACATCGCTTTTCTCAATTCCCAATGATTTATCGCATCGTGGTTTTTTCTCCCCTAGACGGCTGTTTTCGTAACATTAGACTCTTTATTTATGGAGTTTCATTAAGATAAAGAAAAGTAAAGGGAAGGGTTACCATCGCCGAACATTGTGCAATTATTTTCACGATAGTCTAGGCATCTTCCTTCGACCCTTTCGAGGCGTTAGAAGCTATTGAATGAGAATGCAATTCAAATAAAGCTGTCAAATAAATTTAGATATCGATCTGCAGCCATTTGCCAAATAAATTTTAAAATCTTTTTATACAAAATCTTTTTTTATATATTTATAGTTGGAATATATACTTATTAGCAATATATACTTATTAGTAAATTAAATTTAAGTAAAATAATCACTACTTGAGACGATTTTAATTTAAATTAATAAATTATATTTTATTAAAAAGGCAATGCAAAAAATAGTTCTTCTATTCTGTTAGTTAATAAGAATAAAAGGTGAATTTCTTTTATGTATATTAGTTTTCCTTGATGAATTTTGTCTTGCTATACACTTATCGCTTGTCGAGTTTATGACAAAATAAACCGAGTCACGTATGTATCGTTACACATAAGTCGCGTGCGTCGATTCTCAAACGGCTCTCGTGACACCTCCAACAGTGACAGAAGTGTTTCGGCGTCGCGCAAAGTTTTCATTTGTCTCAAGTTGCGAATGGGTTCGGCGATTGTTCAGCACGCTGGGTCAGGTTGCGGACGTAGGTGTTGAAATTGAATGCGGACCGAGAAGAGCGGCGGCTCACGAGAAAGGGCGCGGGAGACCGTTGAAGTGGAGGTGACGTGAAGGCCGGACCCGGACCCGTCAACCGTATCTTCGGGCGAACATTGGTCAGCACTACGCTAGGTATACACCCCGCAACACGCGGACGCCTTTCCCTTGTACTGTGGTGTGTATCTACCATCAACCGGAGAGAAATAGCGAAGGGGGATATATAATGCGCCGTGTCCATTGTGCCGTGAACTTTGAAACAACTTTTGGAAAAAGAGTTCCACGCGCAGCACCTACGGGAACCAGAAGGCCGTAACTTGAATGATGTGGCCGCGATCGCTCGACCGCAAAAGCTCGCGAATGTACGACGTTACTTTTTAAAAGAAACATCGAGCTATTGTCAAATATATAACGTTATAAATATATATGTAGATATATATTTTTATGTGTATAACGTAAAAATATATAATGTAATGTATATACAATATATTACTTTTTAAAAGTAACAACGTTATTGTCAAATATAGATATATATATATATATATATATATATATATATATATAACGATAAAGAAATATATAATATGAGGTATTCTCATTGCCTTACTGTTTTTTTTTTAAATAAAGATATGTGCATGAGATTCAAAAGATGTATGTAAAAAAAGGATTTATGAAATTGCAGAGAAATATACTAACAACATAATGTTGCATTAATTGGCTAAAAGAAGTTAAC